>Ga0214543_1006128_pt1 | contig 21606 bp, 13 predicted proteins | sample CNSS2metaG_FD_160094 | JGI IMG/M metagenome (GOLD analysis project Ga0214543, IMG submission 160094) | Root nodule microbial communities from cowpea collected in UCLA plant growth center, Los Angeles, California, USA - CNSS2 | ecosystem: Host-associated > Plants > Roots > Nodule | place: USA... | reverse complement strand
AATTAAAATATTTTTGTAATCCATTTTTTATAAGATTAAAAATAATTAAGTATAAATATTTTTACAAAATTAAGTACTAATATTTATAATGTTTCTCTCAATTTCAAACCAAATTTATTATTTGTATAAATGTTATACTAATATTTTTTTTTATTAAAAATGACTTTTTAACATATTACTTTATTAATTATTTTTTTATTAAGTACTCATGTTTTGTTAATTTTTTTTTTCAAAATAGAACAATATTGTCTCTTACTAATTTTAAATCAAAATTCCTATTGGTATGAATGTTATACTAATTTTTTTTTATTAAAAATGACTTTTACCACTAAATTTTAATACAAATATCAAATACTTAATTTTTTTAAAACTTTTATACTTAATTACTTTTAATTTTATTAAAAAATATTTTAATTATTAAAAATTATTAGGTCAAAATTGAATCAAATACACATAAGTAGGTACTAAATTGAAACAAAAAAACATAAATGAGAACTAAATCGAAATTATCACAATGGCATCTGATAGTGACACTGAAATGTCACGTGGCACTGACAATGCCACATGTCACACACAGGGACTTGACATGTGGCATTTAAAATTTTTTTTAAAAAAAATTTTTAAAAAAAATTAAAATTTAAAAAAAAAATCAAAAAAACCACATATTGACATGTGGCACGTTGACTAACGGCGTTAGTCAACTCTGTCTGAAAGGGACCTAACTGAAGCAATTTTCAACAGTTGGGATGTAATTAACACTTTTTAAAAACCAGATACCTATTTGACACACTAGCACCATACTATACGATTAATTATACCTAATAAATTTGTGTATAAAATAACTAGCTTTGAATGATTTCCTTAATTACCAGCCTTTTTCCTTTGCTACTATAAATTACTGATATTTTGACGATGAAAAATATATTATAACAATTAAATTTTCATAATTTTTTCTTATGATTTGAAATGATTATTTTTTTATATTTTAAAATCACTTAAAAATATCATTTAAAAAAAAAATGTCAAAATTTATTTATTTTCGGGTAAATTTAGTTAAAATCAACTTTCTCATCCTCGTTTCTTTCCAACATCCGTGTCCGGTAAGGTTATCGACATTGAATACAATAACTTTCGAATGCTTTTTGTCTTTTTCAACTTAAAAACGCAAAGAAAATTCAACCTGGGAACTATCATAACGAAAAGCACCATTAATCCTTGGCCCAGTTGATAAACTTTTGAAGATTCTTCGAAGATTGACCACCTTCAGCTGAGTTATCGAGGGTCAATTCCTTCAGCTTCAACGATCTTGCTTTCATGTCTTCATTCCCAACCACTTGCTCCACCTTTTTCCTTATCTCCCCCTTTGATATCACTCCATTTTCATCCTTGTCTAACCCCACTCCAACTCTCCACACATCACAAATGTACGACCTGTTAATAAATTGGTCACTGAAAAATGGCCAACACAAGAAAGGTATGCCACCACATAAACCTTCTATGATAGAATTCCAACCACAGTGGGTAACGAAGCAAGCTATGGCAGGGTGGTTCAGTATCTTCTTTTGCGGAGCCCACTCAACAATTTTACCCTTAGATCCAACGAATCCATCTGGGTATGCATTATTCTCATTGTTACTGTCAGTACTTGGACGCACAACCCAAAGAAAAGGCTTGTTAAGAAGTTCGAGGCCAAGAGCTAGTTCTTTGAACTGGTTTGGTTCCACTATTGCTAAACTTCCAAAGGAAACATAAACAACAGATTGTGGTGGGTGCTGATCCAACCAATCTAGGCAGGTTGTGTCTTCTCTCCAAAATGAACTTTTTGTTGTGTCACTCTGAATCAATGGGCCAATCGGAAGGAACCTCGGCCACCTGTTAAGTGCTCCTGGCTCAAGTTCGCAAGTGGTGTTGCAAAGCCACCACTCTCCGAACTTCAAACTCTGCGTATCTTCCACCATGTGAAGGAAAAAGTTCTTGCCAAGGCTACACCATGGAAGATTTGCCGTGTCCATCATTGGAGAATTTGGTAAAAGCTGAATTTCCTGTTTTCTGGTTGGAAGTCCTGCATTTTAAGGTCCAAAGAAAATCAAGAATTGACCAATTTCTTGATGGAGTTTGAATAATGATGATGTAAGTAATCTCATTTTCTTACCAGTTTCAGGGTCTATAATTCTGTCATGAATAAGGGTTGGGATGGACTCAAAAGAGGCGAGTGAAGTAGCTGATGCAGGCCACATAAGGGCTCCTTTGATGCCCAGATTGTGTCCAAATTCCAAGGCCCATCCCATGTTCTTGGAAATAACCAGACAAGTGATCTTGCTGTCATCACCATCCGAAGCATTGATGTTTTGTATGAGATTGTGAAGCTTAGAAGGTAATGTGTTTCTGAGAGACAGAATAACCTTTGGCTGGTCACTTCTGTCATCTTCTGGATCCAAACCATCTGGGAGTGCCACAAAGTTTATCTGAGTTCCCAAGTTCTCAATTGCATTCTTCATTCTGTTTTGGTTGAACTCAGTGATCAAAAAGGTTATTTTGCAGCCATGTTTGGCCAAAACCTGAGAGAATTGCAGCAGTGGATTCATGTGCCCTAGAATTGGATAAGGTATAACAAGAAAATGTGGAGGACTCATGTCTGCTGAGTAAAAGGAGTGTGAAGTTGATTTTTGCTGCTAAGTGGAAGTTATATATAACTTCTGTTTGGTATCTGTGAGAAAAATACTCCGAAGGGACACTTAGATATGTTAATAATATAAAGTGGAAAAGAGAGAAGGAAAAAGCAAAATCAAATAGGTATTTGAGTGATGTGTTATGCAAGTACTCTATTTTTGACTGTTATTTACTGCTTGCTTAAGAAGTTGGGGTTTTTTTGAAGCTATACGTGGGTCTCACGAAATGTTAGCTGAATCACGTGTTTCTTGAAGTACGTGTGTCTCAAGAAATAATTGAACCAAGTGACAAGAATGTCTTAAAACACGTTTTGGTTTAAATTTACATTAGTACTCTTTTACTTTTTCAATGTTGCAAAATGTTATTTTTAGTTTATGAAATTAGACCGTATTGATGACATAGATATTTTGGAAGTTAAGAGTGAAGGGAACATCACTCCGATGTCTATCTGACCGCAATGCAAAATCAAAGAACTAAAAAGTGAAAACTTTTAATTGGATAGGTTCAAGAAACAATGCCTCAAATTTGGAAAATTAAAACAATATTTAAGTCTTTAATAAATTTTCCAAAATCCATAAAAGTAAAGTATTATTTATCATATATCATTAACATCTTTAGCAACATCTAATCCTAAAAGTAAAAATAATATTTTGCAAAATTGAAAGATTAAAATAATGTAAATTTTTAGTTGGAGAAAAAAAAAACTAACTTTAGAGGATAGAAAGATATTTTAATTTAAAAAGGTATAAATATTAATTAGATATGTTTTCTTACTCACAATAGAGTTATTTTATTTTTAGTTATTGGTTAATATAAATACAATACGAGTGACTTAAAAAGGAAAAAAAAATTGTGAGTATTTTTGGGCCTAACAGAGGATGTGGAATCTGACAAAAGAATATGTGGCTATACCAAACTCCAATAATCTGAAGTAAAAAAAAAAAGACTATTTGGATAATCAAATTTGGTGAGTTTTAAGAGTGGAAACATATTATTGAAAAATCATTTCAGATTCTTAACATTAGTTTTAAAGTGCGGTATTCTAAGAGGTACGTATGATGAGTTTTTTTAGTCTTATAAGTGAAGAAGATATACAATAATTAAACTTTATTTAGTCTTATTTATGCAAAAAAGTAATATGAACTCTTGTTGTTTAAAGACATTATGTGAAGAAAAAAAAACTTTAAGAAGTCGCCACTCTAATAATTTAGATGAGAAATGTAGGATCATATACATTCGCAATTTTTATTTGTGATGTTATTTTGTGTATACCGTATTTCTTTGATATTGATTGAGTGAGAGTGAATATGTTTTTCCTAATACATTTCCAAACTCAGGTGTCATATACGTTGTTAAACTCGAATCGAATAAAATCAACCTATTTTGTGGTCAATTTATCAAGATTTCAAGTTGTAACGTTATATTTTATTTTAGAACAAATTACTACAAAGTGAAATAGTTGCACACATACTACACAAGTTTCCTTTCAAATATAAATAAGGCTTAAATATCTTTCTCGTCCTCATTTTCGTAGTGTTTGTTGCGGATGATCCTCATTTTGACAGAATGTTTAAAATGGTCCTCATTTTGACAGAATGTTTAAAATGATCATCATTTTTACAGAATATTTAAAATGATCCTCATTTTCGCAATTCATGTTTTATTTGGTCATTTTCTGTAACGCCGTTTAAATCATTAACAGAACATTATACAGGTGGACAATTTGTATGTACAGTACACATAACACACCCTGATACAAATCGTGTCACCTGTACAATCCTTCGTTAATGATTTAAACGACATTACAGAAAAAAACCAAATAAAACACGAATTGAAAAAATGAGGACCATTTTAAACATTCTGTCAAAATGAGTATCATTCACAACAAACACTACTAAAATAAAGACAAAAAAAAATGTATTTAAGCCTCTAAATAAAGAGAAAACAGACAAAGAAAACTTTTAACCAAAGTGTTGCTGCTGAAGGTGCCATTACTTGGCCCAGTTAATAAACTTTTCTAGATTCTTTGATGATTGACCACCCTTAACTGAGTTATCCACCACCAACAATTCCTTCAGTTTCAGTGATCTTGCTTTTATGTCTCCATCCTCAAGAACTTGGTCCACCTTCTTCCTTATCTCTCCCTTCACTATTACTCCATTTTCATCCTTCTCTAATCTCAGACCAACCTTCCACACATCACAAATATACGACCTGTTAAAAAATTGGTCACTGAAAAATGGCCAACACAAGAAAGGTATGCCACTGCACAAACTCTCCAAAGTGGAATTCCAACCACAGTGACTGATGAAGCAAGCTATGGCAGGGTGGTTCAATATCTTTTTCTGAGGTGCCCATTTCACAATTTTACCTTTACCTCCATGGAATTCATCAGGGTATGCGTTGTTTACCTTGTTCTTATCACTGCTCGGACGAACAACCCAAAGAAAAGGCCTTTTCAGGAGATCAAGGCCTAGAGCTAGTTCTTTGAATTGGTTTGGTTCCAACGTTGCTAAACTACCAAAGGAAACGTATACAACAGATTGAGGTTGCTGCTGATCCAACCAGGTTAAGCAAGTTGTGTCTTCTTCCCAGAATGAGCTTTTGTTGGTGTCACTTTCCATCAATGGCCCGATTGGGAGGAACCTTGGTGATATGGTAACTGCGCCAGGCTCAAGATCAGAAGTGGTGTTGCAAAGCCACCATTCTCCAAACTCCAAGTTTTTCATCTCTTTAACTATGTGAGAGAAGAATATCTTAGCAACGCCACCCCATGGGAGGTCTGCAGAATCCATCACAGGCATATTTGGGGAAAGCTGAATTTCTTGTTTTTTGATTTGAACTCCTGCATTTGCAATGCCACGAGTTTCTCAAATGTTCTCTTTATGCGTTTTCGCTTTCCAAATCAAAAAGATCAGAACTTGCATTTTAGTTTCTTTTAATGAAAATATTTGCATCCCCGTCTTTGGGATTTTTCAGACCCCAGTTTTGAACCAAATCATGTTTACAGGTAATTTATCAATCTAATCTAACCCAAACTAAATAGACTAAAGTTTTTAGAATTGCAAGTTGCTAAACTTTTACAATTCAAAATCGAGGTGTTTTTCTATTCATATATGTTAGAATGAAGTCAGACTTTGAGTCCAATAACAAATTTAAGTACATATATCGAAAAACACACGCACAAATTGATTATTTTAATATTTTGAATCGGAAATAGTGTTAAAATATTTTATGAGTTGTTGATAATTTATTAATGACTAATTCTTCCATAGTTCTCCCCAAAATAACATGTAGTATTTTGACTATATCATTAATTTCAACTACAAGTGATGACATCTAATTTCATGTCAGACTGAATATATATATATATATATATATATATATATATATATATATATCAAGCTCCTAGTCTGTAAACCTGGACAATATAATCAAACAAAAACCTAATAATTTATTTGACATGACACTGCTATATTGTTCAAAATTAAAATCAGAAAGAAGAAATCTTTACTGACAAAGCTTATTTGGTTGAACTATTATGGTTCAAGACGTGCAGTAGGAAGAACTAATCAAGAGAAAAAAATACTCATGTGCGCATATACAAAATGAATGTAAAAAGAATCAGAAAATATTATATTCTTACCTTCTGAGTCGATAATTCCATCTTCAATGAGCCTAGGAATGCAATAGCATGCTGCCAAGGAAACTGCAGATGCAGTCCAAAGAAAAGCAGCTTTAATTCCCAATTTGTGGGCAACTTGCAAGGCCCAACCCATGTTCATTGTAGCAACTACGCAGGTGATGTTGTTGTCAGAATCCAAAGCATTGATATCTTGTACGAGCTTTGGAAGCAAAGCAGGCATGTTGGTTTTGATAGATACAAGAACTTTCTGATGGTCACTTCTGTCATCTTCTGGATCCAACCCATCTGGGATTGTCACAAACCTCATCCCTTGTTCTTTAAGGTTGTCCAACGCCTCACCAGAGTTATTAGCTTGTTTGTGGATGAACTCAGTGTTCACGAAAGTGATTTTGCAGCCGTGTTTGATTACAGCTTCAGAGAACTGCATAAGGGGGTTCACGTGGCCTTGAACCGGATATGGTAGAACAAGAAAGTGAGGGACACCCATTTGCTTCAAAATTGCTTTGATGGAAAGATGAAATATCCAAGAGTTTGAGATGGATTTTATCAGAGGGTGTGACAGTTTTTCATGAGACTTTTCTCTGTGGAACAAAGTCTTTCTCCAACTTGGCTTTCAAAGTTTTCATGAATTGACATCGTTGAATTAAGTACTGGCAAGTCAGATTCCAAATGCTTTTAAATTTGGGTTATCAGAACAAAAAAAAAAAATACAGTAATTAATTCTGATATAATTGTTTAGTATTGTTACTAGAAATTATTGGTTCTAGTTTTAAATAAAAAAACAAGACCGTACATATTTTAAACCGTGGTGAGAGAAAGAATGTTTTCATATTTAGTTCTAGTTTATTATATTATAATCTTAAAAGTAGTGTCAAGAAGTGTTATTTAAAATCCATTTGGTAAGAAAGAAATAAAGTGATAAAAAAAATATAAATAAGTAAAAGATTCAGTTGGAAAGAAATAAAAAATTCTAATAAAAATCCATTAGTTTTGAATTGTCTGATTTTTGTTTTCTATGTTTATCAAATAAATTAAACTCTTTTTTTCCTTCAACGTAACGTACTATAATAGACCAATGCCAATAACAGGGACCACCTTCATAAGTGTGGTCCATGATGCACCATTTTCACTTATCCTAAGATTCATCTAGAGCTCATAACCATATCCTAAATCACCAGTTCTGGATCCCTCCTCATGTTTCAACTTCACTCTCTCTCACTTCTCAGCTTCGTCCAGAACTTCTTCCTCTATGATACTCTCACCGTTGTCTTCGGTTCCTCCTTGAAGTGCATATTGAGAAAAATTATTCACAGTATATAAAAAATTGTTCGACCAGTGACAGAATAAAAACAAAATATTAATCAGAAAAGTGTCCGTGGTTGACCATAAGTTTGTATGAGGGTCATCACAATGTTATGTTGTAATAATGTGTGTTGTAAGATACTTGTAAAGTTTGACTGGCAACGTCCCTGCCGCTAGTGACAAAAGTCAAAAGTATTATTAACTCATATCGTAATTGCATACGCATTCATGTGAACAGTTAAATATACACAGTTTTCAGAAAAATGAAGAAGTGCAAAAACAAGCCTTTGGGCATCATACTCTGTTATGACCGGTGTTAGCTGAATGAAACCAAAAGAAATTATTGAAAGCCACAATAATTACGTAACACAAGCCGATAGGTTAGTAATAATGAATAATGAAGGGGACACAAGGATTCATTGAACGAACTTCATAATACAAAAGGGATGTATACGACAGCTCCTAACATTTTCAATTTTCATAGATTAAGTTGTCTAGTACATAAATATGTCTACGAAATAGATTTCCAACATTCAAATATGAAAGTAAAATAAAATAACAGTACTATTAATTACTGTGCCCACTTGATAAACTTTTCTAGATTTTTTGAAGACTGGCCACCTTTGGATATGTTATTCATGGTCAATTCCTTCATTCTCAAGCATCTTGCTTTCATGTTCTGATCCCCAAGTAATTGCTCCACCTTGTTCTTTATCTCTTCTTTTGATATCAATCCATTTTCATCCTTGTCCAATCCTACCCCAACCTTCCACACATCACAGATGTATGACTTGTTAACAAGTTGGTCCTTGGCAAATGGCCAGCACAAGAAGGGTGTGCCACCACATACACCTTCTACAGTAGAATTCCAGCCACAGTGACTGATGAAGCAAGCCAATGCAGGGTGGTTTAATATCTTCTTCTGTGGTGCCCAACCCACAGTTCTACCTCTCTTTCCATGAAAATCACGAGGGTATGCATTAAAGTTTACCTTCTTGTCATTTGGACGTACAACCCAAATAAAAGGCTTCTCAAGGAGATCAATCCCAAGGGCTAATTCATTAAATTGCTTGGGGTCCATTACAGCCATGCTACCAAAGGAAACATAAACAACAGATTGAGGTTGTTGCTGTTCTAACCACTCCAAACAGGATGTGTCTTCTTCCCAGAATGAACTTTTGTTGCTGTCACTTGCCATCAATGGCCCAATTGGAAGCAGCCTCGGTGACATGGAAAACACCGCAGGCTCAAGGTTATATGTTGTGTTGCAAAGCCACCATTCTCCTAACTTCATGGTCTGCATCTCTTGCACAAGATGATCAAAGTGCAACTTGTCATGCCCACGCCACGGAAAGTTTTCTGTGTCCATCAAAGGCATGTTTGGGGAGAGTTCAATTTTCTGTCTTCTCCCAGGGATTCCTTCAATGCCAAAAAACAAAAATTAATAATCTCTCAAAAATTGACATGATACAAGTACCATAAACGTTACTACTCTTACCGTATGAATCTATAACCCCATCATGAATCAGGCTCGGGATGCAATCACACAAGACGAGAGAAGTTGCTGATGCAGGCCATAGAAGAGTCCCTTTGATTCCCAGAGTGTGGGCAACTTTCAAGGCCCAAGTCATGCTCAATGTCACAACCATACAAGTGATCTTGTTGTTTGCATCTAAAGCATTGACATCTTGTATGAGCTTGGGAAGCATGGAGGGCATGTTGGTTTTGATGGAACGAACAACTTTCTTCTGGTCGCTTCGATCATCTTCAGGGCCTAATCCATCTGGGAGTGTCACAAACTTTATCCCTGATCCCTTGAGGTTGTCGAGGCCAGCACCAGTGGCGTTCAACCGTTCGTGGCTGAATTCTGTGTTCAGAAAAGTGATGCTGCAGCCATGTTTGGCCAGAATCTGAGACAAGTGGATGAGGGGATTCACATGGCCTAGAACTGGATATGGTATAACAAGAAAGTGAGGGGTGATGGCCATGGTTGTTGCAAATTTTGCTCTCGAAAATCGAGTTCTGAGGGGATTTAGAAAACCTTAGTTTGCGTGAGAGATTGATGCTTGGGCTAGTGTTTGATCAGTTGCCATTAATGATGCATTGACTTTTAAGGTACGAGAGTACTATGTTCATCTACACCCACGCTATTTAATGTTCAAAAACGTATCGAACTAAGCTTGTCTCGTTTTCGAAGAACACCAACAAAAAGCCAAAATTTGAAAAACGATAACCTTTGCTATATAAAAGGTCATTATTCTTTTACTCTAATTCTCTAATTTTTTTACCGTGTCAGTCTAGTACTTACACAAACTTTATTAACAAATATTACTTTTGAAATTGTTATTCTAAAAATCAATAATTTTATAGGCACGACAGTTTTTGGTTAAATGTTTACAAATATTTTACAGTAAAACTATAAATATAAAAAAAAAATATTCTTCACAAGCTAACAGCATTTATTTGACTTCGTCTTATTTATTGACATCAGAAATTAATTCCGCATATTTTAAAATAGAAATTGTGCCCGAAATTATTTAAACATTTATTATTTACGTTTAAGAGAATATTTTACAATAAATATCATTATTGGTTATGCATCTATAGAAAGAAGTAGAGATTTTAGTGTAAGAGAGGCAAGGATGATAGATGAATTAATGCATCTCGGCTGCTATTGTTTTAACTTTCTTATTTTGATGGGGTATTTTCGTATTCACCATAAGTACGAGTAAATTTTTTAATTTATTAAATTGAATATTTAGATGAGATGAGTAAATGTATATATAGATTCTATATTTATTTTCATCTTTATACCAATCCAAGTTCTAAATTACTGAAATATTTATAATTTATTAGATAATTTAAAAAAAAATTATTAATTTCTTTTACTTAGTTTTGTAATTTATTTATAATACAAACTTTAATTTTTATATTTATTTGACCTTATTTCAATGATAACCAAATTTAATATTTATATAATTATAATTGTTTTCTTATATTTGATATTGAAGTAAAAAATTATTTAATTAATATTTGAAATAACAAAAACAAAATATAACTCTAAGATGGAGATACAAAATTTTTACTATCGTTATGTAAATGAAGATTTTTTTTTCACTCTAAGATAAAGATGTAGATAATCAGTTTTATACGTATCGGCATAACATATCTGACGAGAACAAGAATATTATTATTTATGATAATCTTATTAAATTTTATATCAAGTAGGTAAGTTAATAATTGTATCAGAGAACAAAATTTATAAATAATCTTATTAAATTTTATATCAAGTAGGTAAGTTAATAATTGTATCAGAGAACAAAATTTTATATATCGATATAATATATAAAATTAATTTATTTTTCTTAAAAAATAATATCTTTAAAAATAATTATATAAAAATCGTTTGATGTTTTCCAACAAGGTAAAACCAAATTACATTAATGTGGCACAACGGGCCCTCACGACAATAAGTTCGTTTTCCATGAACAGCGTGTCGTGGACAAACCAATGCTATGTTGGCTTAGATTGTTTTTTTATTATGGACACACCGGATGTCCCCTATACACTTCACAAATTTATAACTTTTGATTAGTATCAGAGTCCATGACTAGAAAATATTAAGAATGCTACCATTAACAAAAAAAAAAACATAAGAACAAAAACTGAAACAGTGACAGTAGTTAATATTTGGCACCAGAAATGTAGATAAAGGTTGAAGCCAGCTTAGAGAAAAGATGATAAAGATAAAGAAGAGATATAAGATAATATATATTCTCTAAAGTTTTAGATATTGTGGTATAAGAAATTAGGGTAAGAAGTGTGACAGATCCATTTGCAGGAAAAACACAGTATTATCATGGTGACTTATCATACAGCAGGGTTACAGAGACTGTAGGCACCGCAAGCCATTGTGCAGTGGATATGGATTACAATGTTACATACAGTATCCAATATTTTATGTTTTACTTCATTGTTAAGTTGTAATATTTTGTATTTTATTACGAAAAAGGAAGCATGGTCTTGATTCTTCCTCTCTTGTGCTGCTTTCGTGCACGACACTAGGTTACACATTTTCCTACGTGTCAATTACATACTCTCATGTCCCGCTGTTCATTATTTTATTATATAAAACTTTATGCAACAAAACATGTTGTTGTGCTTTGATGTGTAATTTATTCTTAAACAACTCTTAGCTTGATGTTAGCTTCTTCACTTACTGTGGGAGCCATGATTGCAGAACACAATACAAATAGTAAATTATTTTCTTTATTATACTTGTTTTTCGCGGGACTTTTTTAATTATAATGATAAAAAATAAAGTTACAAATAAAAAATATTATAAAGGTATAGAGATCAATTAGTGGTATACAATGATATTTCCAAAATGTCTTTCTATATTATGAATTGTGTAATGCATAAAGATACCGTGTCATCAATATTGTAAACAATTAAGTCTTTCAAAAAATATTATAAACATAAAATATAATATTTTAAAATTATATTGGTAATGTGCAATCCGTATAGTTTTTAAATTTTAAATTCAAAATTAATTTTGGCAATTATATTTATATTGATATTTTATACAAAAATTTGATTTGATTTAAAAATAAAAATTTTATAAATTTAAATGTAAATTTTCATTATCATATTACGATGTCACTGTCGTGTGATATGATGTGAACTTGATACATGATACATTTTTACTTAAAGAAATTAAAAACTGAAAAATTACAGATTAATGCTAGATACATTTGTAAAACTTTTTATATATCATTAGAAAAAGAACATTATTACATTAAATTTTTTAAAATAAAAATCAAATTAAAACACATAAAAAAGAGTTTAATTGATATTTTCTAACAAAAATAAACCAAAGGCATATTAAATTATTATTTCATTGCTCGTTAAATTAAAATACTAATTACCATACTTTGATGTAAGTAATGTTTGAAACTAAAAGTTTAAGAAATGTGAGGCAAACAAGATGGGTTTAGCCTTCTATGGAGGTTCCTACATAAAGTGAATATCCTTTATGAAACAAGTGACATATTTTTTTATTTATTTAAACCTAGCTAGACCTATAATACAATATAAATAAATTTAAAACATTAATTACAAAAAAAATTATGTATGAACCTCAACCAAACTTACCATAAGAGGTGACAACTGCGTGGTTTTTATATCACTGTATATTGTCTGCATATAATACACATCTTTCAATCTATTATAATATTGTCTGTATATTAGTGATTAAATAATTTCTATTATAAATAAAATATTATAATTAATTTGTAAATTTGTGTTTAATTTAATTAATAATATTAATTACAGAAGATTTTGATTATAAAGAATTAGTCACTAATTTAGTTTTTATTAATTAATTTAGATATTGAGATTGCACTCAAAATTTTCAAATATACTTATCAACATTTTTTATTACCTGGTTGCACCTTGACATTCATATTTTCTTCTTTTTCAACTTTTCAAACTTTGTTTCAAGACTCATTTTAGTATCAGCATACCTTCCACACCATCTACCAATGCAGACATGAACAACTTTTACCAAGTATGATTTTCTCATAGATGAAACTTGCTTATCTTCATATAGTATTCCAATAAGCCAAAAGACTTCAAATATGATCTCATTTTAACAACTCATGTGATCATATTTCCAAAAAATTGAGAAACAACAAAGAACACTGTTCTCTGAAACTATTATTAGGATGCCACACTCATCTTTGAAGCTCGACCAATGTGAAGTGTCTATAGCAACACCTTAAAGGATAATGCTGCACATCAATGATTCAATTCAATATTTAGACAAAGGTTCTAATTGAACTCTTTATCAGATACCTAAAGCATACAACAATGTAAATATATAAATATATACTTTGCTGATAGAAAAAAACCAATCTTTTATTATTATGGAAATGGGAGTTATTGTTCAATATGTTAAAAGATGCTAAAAGACAGCGTAGTTTTGATTCCAACAGAATGAAAATGAACATTATTAGTGACTATATTTCAACCATTTCCAAGCTAAAAAGCATTATTACTCTGCCCAACTGATAAAGCTTTTCAGATTCTCTGAAGAGTGACCACCTTCTACAACGTTATTCAGGGTCAATTCCTTCAGTTTCAAGGACCTTGCTTTTATCCCTTCATCATCAAACAGCTGCTCCACCTTCTTCTTTATCTCTTCCTTCGATACTAATCCATTCTCATCCTTGTCTAATCTCAGTCCAACCTTCCACACATCACAAATATATGACCTGTTCACAAACTGGTCCTTTACTAATGGCCAACACAAGAAAGGGACCCCACTGCATACACCTTCCATGCTAGAATTCCAACCACAGTGACTAATGAAGCAAGCTATGGCAGGGTGGTTCAAAACCTTCTTCTGTGGTGCCCAGTTCACAATTCTGCCTTTACTTCCGTGGAATTCATCAGAGTATGAATTGTTTACCCTGTTACTGTCACAAGAATTCACAACCCAAAGAAAAGGCTTGTTAAGTAAATCAAGTCCAAGAGCCAATTCCTTTAATTGGTTGTGATCAATTACTCCCGAACTACCAAATGCTACATATATAACAGATTGAGGTGGCTGATGATCTAGCCATTCTAAGCAAGTTGTGTCTTCTTGCCAGAGTGTACTTTTGTTGCTGTCACTTGCCATCAATGGACCAATAGGTAGGAACCGTGGTGATATGGAAAATGCAGCAGGCTCAAGATTTTGTGCTGTGTTGCAAAGCCACCATTCTCCTAACTTAATAGTCTGCATCTCTTGTGCAATATGATGAACCAGAGTCTTATCTAGGCCACACCATGGAAAGTTTGCTGTGTCCATCATTGGCATATTTGGGTAGAGTTCAATTTCTTTCTTTTCCACAGGGTTTCCTTCAAAGCATTAAGAATGAGGTAAAGTTACAAATCTTTTTTTCTCATATATCTTAACTGTGACTTGGTTCTCCTAACTTCAGTGCTTTTAGAAGTAACACTTAACACCAAATTTTAGTAAAACGTTAAAAAGTTGAGCATTGCTTTAATCTGATATGGGTACATGCAGTAGCAAGTAAATTAACACACAGTACACTGTAAATTTTTTGTCAAACTCAGAGTTACAGAAGAAACATCACAGAGTTACAGACAAAACATCAGAGATTATAACTCAATCCTTAGTCGATCTTACCCATGATAAAATTGCTCGCTCAAACAATGTCACATGCATAACTTCGTTTATCAAACATTATAAGTAGACAAACTATCATACAATAGAAACTCCTACTTTGCATCAAATGTTATGTTACCCATGACACACACAGTTTAAATATTGGCAATGTAGAAAGTAGAGAAATTTGACATTAAGAGAAACTCTAGAAATATGTGCGGTTGAAAACTTTACCATCTGAATCTAGGATTCCATCTTGAATGAACTTTGGTAAGTAATCACATGTGGCCAACGAAGTGGCAGATGCAGGCCACAAAACAGCACCTTTAATTCCCAATTTATGACCAACTTCCAGGGCCCAACCCATATTCACTGTGACAAGAATGCAAGTGATGCTATTGTTAACATTCAATGCATTGATATCTTGAATGAGTTTGGGAAGCATATGAGGCATGTGAGTTTTGATGGAGAAAATAAGTTTCTTGGGGTCCTTTCTGTCATCTTCAGGGCCCAAACCATCTGGGAGCGTCACAAACTTTATCTGGGGTCCCTTGAAATTCTCCAGCGCAGCATCTGCTGTATTTGCTCGTTTGTGGTTGAACTCTGTGTTTAGAAAAGTGATGTTGCAGCCATGTGTGGCAAGAACCTCACACAACTGCATAAGGGGATTCACATGTCCTACACTTGGATATGGAATCACCAGAAAGTGAGGGTTACCCATCTACTTCAAAATTCGCTTTCACTGCATCAATTGTTGGAGATGAAGACGAAGAGTGCGTGTGAGTGTTGCTCCATTTAAGGCTTGCACTTGGTTGTGGTAAAACATGTCAGAACCTTCAGAAAGTTATTACCTATTTCTGGCCTAACTGTACTTTTGTGGTCTCAACGTTACGCTTTTCGAAAAATAGTTAATAACGCTATTGATAGTGTGATTTATGTAAAGATTGTTTAGCATCAAGTGGTTCAAATAGTAGTTAAAATGGATTTCATAAAATTGTAAATTATGAAAGGGTAACATGAATCATAGATTTGAATTTTGTGAATTTAAATTTACAAAACTAATCACTATCTCTTATAATCTTAACCATACAAGTTTTAAGGGTGAAAAAAAAATTTACTTTAATTGATTTGGCGAAGGTAAATGATGTAGAAAAAACGCTCTTTATTTTTAATTAGATTGAAATTTTGTTTTAATTAAAAATTCATTTATTAGCTTTGATTGAATTATATACTAATTGAAATTCATTGAAGAGTGTGACTGTTAGGTGATGTTGCAGTTCACACTACCAATAAGGTAAACTTTTAACTGTATTAAATTTTAATTATACTTAGTTTTAATTGGACCGCTCTGCAACCCATGATACACATAACAATAATTTTTTAATTATATTAAATTTTAATAGGTTTAAGTTTTATTTGAATGAAATATAGGGTGTGGGTTTCAAATTTGTTTTACTTTTGCTTTTTAGCAATGGTTAAAAATTCGAAACAAACTTTATTTTTCATACAATGGAATTTCAATGTTTGTTGGAAATTTTAAGAAAGTAATTTATTCTAACAAATAATGTATAAAATTTTATGAGAAAATATATTATTTAGGAAAAAAATTAAAGAAAATAAAATAATAGTGTTTTATTTAAGTAATTTATTAAACTTAATTAATAACAAATTAAAATTATTCATATTTTCTTATTAATGTTTCTTTCTTTGTATTATTTACCAACTTAATTTTGATTCAAATGTCTTAGATTTGACTAAAATCAAAATATTTTGAAAAAATTAATTTTTGGTTGATGTAAACAAGTTATCTTTTTATATATATCATTAGGATTTTTTTAGATCACGATTATTTCTTACACAATATTATAGTTAGTTTTTTTTTTCGAAAAATGTTGGAAAACTGATATTCATGAATTATATTTTTTTTAATGATATTTTTTCGTGGTTTTAGTTTTGTTGATGTCTAACATCATTAAATTTTTTTTATCATTGATGCCAATACTATTCTTTATGAATAATTTGTTAGGATTTATGTTGATTGAAAAACTTTAAATCAAAATTAGTTTGAATTGTTTTTCGTTAATGCTGATTCGAGAAATTTGTTTAGCCACCCAAAAGTCTGTTAAAACCCTTCACTAAAAAATATTATCTTTCTTATACGACCGAATACACACTTTGCGAGGATATTCTTCGAATATTCATGCACACTCCAAGCTACCATTTCACGTCTTTAAGTTAGAATGCTCTAGGATTTGGATGACAAAAAATATCTATGTTTATAGTTATTCGCGGGTAAAATTTGTAATAGAGAGTTGATATCTGCAGATAACATGTATTTTAACATATGTTTATAAGGTTGGATGGTATCCGAAAAAAAAATTATTAAATAAAATTTAATTAAAATTAAAATTTAATTTATATTTTATTAAGTTAAATTTAATAAAAAATAAATTTTCATTTTTATTATATTTTATATTTTTTTTTAATTTTATTTAGAATTTATTTTAAAAATTTATACAATATATTTTGTTAAATATCTATGAAGGTTTTAGAAAATTCGTAAGTAATTTTTAAACGTGTATCTGACAGTAATGAATTGGACTTTTTTGTTATATGTTGAGTATCTGTATCCAACACAACTTGTTGTCATCTTTATTATAAGTACTTGACTCTTCAAGCCAAAATGTGGGTGTGTCAAGAGAAGAGACTCCAACGTTTAAATCAACCAAATGTGTCATATAATATTAGATATAGTAATAATTGAATGTAATTAATTTATCTTGTGCACTTACTATTTGTATCCTGTTTATGGGTTTTTAGCCGAATGCACCTAATTCACATGGTTAATTATCTTAATTAACTTTGTCTAATATGCCTTAACCTTCACCTTAACTTAATCATATTTTACCAACATTAATGGTCAAATATACTTAGGTCAAGTACATTTTAATTTAAATATGGTTGAGATGCATTCGAACATGTATAGTATACTAGCTCTAAGCTTGACTTGTCATACATTCAAGTCTTTTTTGTCATCATGATGTGAGTCTTAATTTGACCGATATGTACAAACAAAATTTGTATTTCTTTAGTCGTTTTAATTTCCTTTCGCAAGGAAGTTGCATATGCTGCGGAGGGAAGAACTCCTTTGATGCCCAGTTTGTGAGCGACTTGCAAAGCCCAACCCATATTTGTTGTAACAATTATACATGTTATCTTGGTGGGTTTGAATTGAAGAGACTTGGTGAACTGCTTTTTCGAAGTGGAAAAAGGTTTATGTATAGGAGAGATAAAGAGAGAGTAGTGCATAAATAACATATAACCGAAAGAAATAAAAATAATAATTTTATTGAAAATATTGTAAACAAATTTATGAAAATAATGTAACTTCTATATTTAAAAAAAAAAAAAGAATCCAGGTTAAATTTATAATTGTAATATTTCAATTAAATTCTTAACACTTGAATTTAATTGAGAAATTTTGAGTCTTCAGTTCAGAAAACCCGATTTAAAGTTTTCTTAATTTTTGAGAAAAAAACATTTTCAGAAAAAGAAAGAATCATAAAAATAATTTAAAATATTTTTAAATTTTTTAATAATCGTAATTAATATTATTTTCTTGTTTACTTTAAGTTTTAAAATGAATTCATTGTGTATTCTTTTAGGAAATTATCTTTTGACAATTTATTTTTGATAAATTTGACAAAAATTTTATAAATAAAATTAAAATATATTAATGTTTTATTTTTTAACTAAAATATAATAAAATAATATTTTTTTATTTAAATTGATAATTTATCAAAATTTGTAAAATAAAAAACTTTGGTATCCTATTATATTCCTATTTTTTGAAATTTTACCTTTAAATGTTTGAACACATAATTTATTAACTGACAAGGGTCACTTGACACTCCTCACCGTCGTGGTAGATAGTTAGTGTGTTGAAACATGAAAACAAAATGTCCTCATCCAAAATCCAATCACCAAAGTAAATTATTATTATTTCTAATAACCGAACGTCAGCAATGACGCACCACATATATATATATATATATATATATATATATATATATATATATATTAATTATAAAAATTACTTCTTGACAATTTTTTTTTGACAAATTTAACAAAGTTTTTAAAAATAAAATTAAAACAGATTAAATTTTTATTTTTTAATTAAAATAAAATAATAAAATAATGTTTTTTTTACCGGAATATAAAACTTTGTCAAAAATTTTGTTAAAAACTTTGTTAACCTATCATAACTCAATTTTTAAATATAAGTTACGGTATTCTCATAAATTTGTTTATAAACTTTTCAATAACATTATTAATTTGATCTCTTCTGGTTATTATATATTATTTAACTTATTAGGCATTTTACTCTTCCTCTCTCTTGTACAGAAACCAGGAAGATTATTCTACTTCCAGAAAAGCAGTTGACCATGTCTCTTCAAACCCACCAACTTTGACTTGTACGAGATACGAGATACATCAGTGTACTGCAAGCATTTTAATAACCATATATAAGGCAAAACGCATCATACATACACACAACAAACAACACCAACACACATTTCGTTCCTACACTTGATTCGAGTCTTCTCAATTGTTCTAGTGTTTCTATGAACTATTGATTCACCAAAATGGGTATACCTCACTTTCTTTGTTTACCATTTCCAGTTCAAGGACACGTGAACCCCCTCATGCAGTTTTCTCTTCTTTTGGCCAAACATGGTTGCAAGGTCACTTTTGTGCACACAGAGTTCAGCCTCAAAAGAGCCAATACTGCTGGTGGTGACAACAAGGAGGAGGCTCTAGTAGAGATGGTGACTCTCCCTGATGGTTTGGAGCCTCAAGATGACAGAAGCGATGTGGCCAAACTTCTTTTTTCAATGAAAAACACCATGCCTGCTTTGCTTCCAAAGCTCATACAAGACATTGATGCCTCCGATGTTGGGAACAAGATAACATGTATAATTGTTACCATAAACATGGGTTGGGCTTTGGAAGTCGGCCTCAAATTGGGAATCAAAGGGGCTCTTCTCAGTCCACCGTCTGCAACTTCCTTGGCTTGTACTGCCTGCATCCCAAACCTTATTGAAGATGGCGTCATTGATTCTGAAGGTAAATAAATATCCCTTTCTTGGAAAATTTTTCATTTTTAGCTGTGTGTTGTAATTATTTCTCATAGTAGTGTATATGATTTCCTTTTGGAATTATAGGACTTCCCACCAAAAAACAACAAATTCAACTCTCTCCGGAAATGCCCATGATGGACACAGATTACCTTCCATGGCGTGGCTTTAAGAAGATGTTCTTTGATCATCTTGTGCAAGAGATGCAAACTCTGAAGTTAGGAGAGTGGTGGCTTTGCAACACTACTTATGATCTTGAGCCTGGAGCATTTTCCATATCACCAAAGTTCCTACCCATTGGGCCATTGATGGAAAACAGCAACAGAAGTTCATTCTGGGAAGAAGACAGAGCTTGTTTGGAGTGGTTAGATGAACAAGCACCTCAATCTGTTGTGTATGTTTCCTTTGGGAGTTTAGCAGTAATGGATCCAAAGCAGTTTAAAGAATTAGCTCTGGCACTCGATCTCCTTGACAGGCCTTTTATCTGGGTTGTGCGTCCGGGTAATGAGAAGAAGGAAAACGTGAATGAATACCCTAATGAATTCCATGGAAGCAAAGGTAAAATAGTTGGTTGGGCCCCTCAGAAGAAGATACTGAACCACCCTTCATTGGCTTGCTTCATTAGTCACTGTGGTTGGAATTCTACCCTCGAAGGCATATGTGCCGGTGTACCTTTCTTGTGTTGGCCATGTGCAACTGATCAATTTCTGAACAAGTCTTATATTTGTGATGTGTGGAAGATTGGAATTGGATTAGAAAAAGATGAAAGTGGAACAGTTTCAAGGGAAGAGATAAAGAAGAAGGTGGATGAAGTGGTTGCTGATGACGACATTAAAGCAAGGTCTTTGAAATTGAAGGATATGACTATAAATAACATACAAGAAGGAGGACAGTCATCAAAGAATCTCAGCTTCTTCATGGATTGGGCAAAGTAGTGATGCTTCGTTTGGATAACAATGTATTTTGGCCGTACTGAAAAATAACATGTATTTTTCTTTTGTTATCTTTATATTATTTTATTTTGAAAAGTATTCTTAGTTCTTTAAGTTAATTTTCATTTTATCATATTTTAATTATATATTTAATTTCTTTTGTGCAATTTTTTTAATAGTTTCTCAAATTATTTCTAAAACACATATTTGTTAGTTTTTAATATTTTTATTTATTGTTTATTTTTATAATGTAGAATAATATTTCGATATATTCTATTAATTATTTTTTATTTTATAACTCATTATTAATCATACTATAATTTTTTCACTTTAAATTATGTTTGAAGTAGTTAAAATTATATATATATATATATATATATATATATATATATATATATAATGATATTTAGGAATAATATATGATAATTCACTACAAGAAAAACATAAAATAATGACTGATTTAGTCAATAACTCATATCAATCACTATTTTTCGTCATTGAATCGGTACTTCATTTTGTGACCAATTTAATTACTAATTTATTTGTAATTTAGTGACAAATTTTTTGGGCACTAATGATATTTCCATTTAATTTTAACCACTTCAAACATAATTTAATAATTTGTTCTCTAAGGTATTTTTCATCTTATCATACCTTAATTATACATTTGATTTCCTTTGTGTGATTTCTTTCGATAGTTTCTCAAATTATTTCTAAAACACACATTTGTTAGTTTTTTAATAT
>Ga0214543_1006127_pt1 | contig 21614 bp, 11 predicted proteins | sample CNSS2metaG_FD_160094 | JGI IMG/M metagenome (GOLD analysis project Ga0214543, IMG submission 160094) | Root nodule microbial communities from cowpea collected in UCLA plant growth center, Los Angeles, California, USA - CNSS2 | ecosystem: Host-associated > Plants > Roots > Nodule | place: USA... | reverse complement strand
TACTGATGATTAAAACGTCGCATGCAAGCGGAAGAGGGCCTGCATGCAACAGAAAACAGAAAAAGACTAAAATAAAGAGCGAAAACTCAACTTACGCGAACGGAGAAACTGATCGGTCCAATTTGAAAAGCTCGCCGAGAGGATCAATCCTACGGTCTCGGTTCTTCAATCAGACGACCAGAGAGATAGAACCTCTAGAGAGAAGTCAGAGAACTCTAGAAAAGTGGTTTCTAAAGAGATGGTGTGTTTTAAAATAATGAAACTCGTTTATAACAATTCTATTTATACTAAAGCCTTTTAATATTAAAATATTTGAGTCTCACTATTTTTAAACCACTATCACTTTTAAAACGTCATTTTCTAGGCTAACGTCTCACCAACCCTTAATTAGGCTAGGTCTTTCCTAACCTTGGTCGAATTGGGTATGATTTAATCTTGATCGAATTAAGATCCACTTTATTTTGTGTGGGCTCAACTCAACTTGGATTTGGGCTTACTCATTTTGATATGGGCTTGAGCCAACTTGATTTAACATATACCTTAACTAACTTGGTTAACATGAGTCTCATCTAACCTAATTCAAGTACCAAATATACTTAACTTTAGCCTAGTTAACTTGAATCAACATAGACCATGACCAATTTACCTTATTTAACTAAAGTTAGATCCATACCAACTTAAATTAACCTTAGTTTAACTTTGAACTAATTTAACTTTGGCTAACTTTACATACCCAATTATATCTTACATGGATATAACTGGATTTAACATTTCATAACTTAAAAAATAATCCCATTTAATATTATTTGTTTTTTCTTAAATATAAAATAAAAAATATAGAAAAATTGTAAAAAAAAATAATAAGATTAATTACAACTACAATATATTATCACTATCAATATTTCTTTTAATTTCTAACAATTATTTGATAATTTAATAGTTTTTGATGGTGATTATAATAATTTTTAATTTGGTTACTAACATATGTTTTATAGATATCATAATTAAAATAATGTTGTGGTAAAATGTATTAAAAATCCCAAAATTCAACAAATGTAGAAAAGTAATAATTGAAAACAAATTATAAAATTTATATATATAAAAAAGGATTGTTCTTATTATTTAATTTTATTAATGTCTTTCCAGCATTAATAAATGTTTGACTTTTATTTTTCACACGTGTTTTTAAACTAATTTACTAACAATATTAATAGATTGATTTTTATATATCTATTTATTTGAATGAAAATAACACACGCTTATTAAAATAGTACAGTCATTTAAAAAAAATTATATTTACTCATTTATGCGTGTTCAAAAGTCTTAAAAAAGAATAAAGTAATCAACTAAAGATACTAATTAAATTACAGCTTTTTAAATAAGTTTATTTATTTGCTTAGCATAGCAATATCACAGGTCTGGCTTTAAATCACCTGATTATTTTTAAACTAAAATAAAACACGTCTAAACTTAAAGCACCAACTTACTTAAGTGTAATACACTATTAACCAGGCTTATTTGCAAGGTTTCAGAGGAGAACCGCAGAGACAATCGTTTCCGACAAAAGCACTTGCCGGAAACGTGTTTTTCGGAATCTGACCACAGAGATGGTTGTAACTCACGTTCAACTTCTGAAGCCCAACGACGCTGTTCGGAATCTTACCAAACACGGCGTTATGCGACAAATCCAGATACCTAAACCTCTCCCCAAACCTCAATTTCCCCAAATCAAACTTCAAGTTGTTCCTCGCAGCCCAAAACCCAATCAAATACTGTGTGCTGTTCACCAAACTAATCGCGTTCCCCGATATCTCGTTTCCCGAGAGATCGATGAAATCGTAGAAGAAAGTCTCCGAAGGCTTGAAATCCTCGATTCTCATCTTGATGCCGCAGTTCGCGAGCTTCAGGGAGAATATTATCGGCGAAGTAAGCACCCACTTCGGAATCTTCCCCAGGTGAAAACTGTTGTTCGACAAGTCCAACGATTCGATCCCCTTCACGTTCATCACTGGAAACGGGTCCACGAGTAAATTGTTCGAGAGGTCGAGGTTGAAGATCTTGGTCAAATTCGCAAAGCTCGCCGGCACGGTTCCCGAGAACCTGTTCCACGACAAGTCCAGCGTGTCCAGCGCCCTGAATTTTCCGAGAAAATCGGGGATTTTCCCGGAAAGCGAGTTGTGCCCTAGCTCTAAGTAAGCCAAATTGGACGCCAGAGATGCAATCGAGGCTGGAATGTTCCCGGAAAATTTGTTCCGAGAGAGTCTGAGACTCCGAAGATTCGAGGAAAAAGCAGGTATGGTTCCTTCGAACTGGTTCCCTTCGAGGGAGATGTAGTTTAGGTTAACGAGTTTGTTGATGGCTTTGGGGAGCGTTCCCGAGAGCGAGTTGTTGTCGAGTTTGAGCTGAGTTAGCTGAGTCAACTCGGTGATCGAACTCGGTAGGGTTCCGGTGAAGCGGTTCCCCACTAAGCTGAGCGCGTATAGTTTGGTAAGTTTGCCAATGTTCTCGGGTATCCGACCCGAAAGGTCGTTGTTTTCCAAATAGACGAATTGGATGTTGGGAAGTTGGAAGAGGAAAGTGGGGAAAGGACCCGAAATGTTTTTGAGGTCGAAGAGGTAGAGTCCATCAAGAAGTCGGAGCTTTGAGAGGGAGGGTGAGATGGTACCCGATAAGATGGACCTGGGGTTTTCTTCGGGTTGACCCGATAGAGTCAATCTCTGGACCCGGGTGCTGTTGAAGTGACACTCTACTCCGTTCCACTTGCAGCAGTCTGTACCCGGTATCCAGTTGTTGAGGAGGCCGGACGGGTCGGATCGGATGCCGGATTTGAAACCCAACAGACCCGCTTCCTCGTCGGGGAGACACGTGGCGGCGGTGGCCTTGTGGGGTGTGAATGTGAAGAGGAAGATGAATAGGGTGGTGGTGGTGGTGGCTAAGGGAGAGTTGAAGAGATTCATTTTGGGGTATGAGGGTTTGTGAAAGTGTGGTTGTGTTGTGTCTTTAATGGGAAGGGTTGTAGTGTGAAGCCACCAAGTTTGGCTAGACAATACGGGTTCTAGATTATATGAATATGGTTTTTACGTGTACTACTAGATCACTAAACTTTGTGGTTGATTATGATAGATAAGTAGCAAGTAAATGTTCTGATTATAATCCAAGTAATCCAAGTTTCTCTGATGGTCATAGTTAGAAATAACAACTCTATTTTTAAATATTGTTTGTTTGAGAATGTCTGAGTTTCATTACAATTTTATTTTTAAAAAATATCTTGAAAGATAGAGGAAGATAAAAGTATTTATATTTTACTTGATCTCGATTTTTAAATGATGTAAAATTTATTGGGTCAACTTTTTAAATGATGTGAGATTTATTGGATGAACGGTAAAAAAGTAAACATTCATTTTCATTTTGAACATTATCTAAATCTCCTAAAAATACCATTCTATAAATAGTTATAGTATAGATAATGGTATAAACTTTACTTGTATTTTTGATTGTGGAGAGTATTTTATAGCATTTGTTTGTGGGTGGGTGATATTTATCTGGAAGCAGCCACCATATTTGACTCACCGTTCTGAGCATGTGCAATAGTTGTTTCCATAAATTTGGCACAAAAGTATATGTACAGATATGTATTAATATCATGTTTGTGTGTCATAACAAAAACTTAAACTTGTAATAGACTCCAAAGTTTATCACCGATAGGGTGTATTTGGATTTCATTTAGAAAAATTAAGTTTGTTTGATTGAAATTGAAAATCTAATTCAACATAACAATTTTATGGTTTTGTTTGGAAAATAATCCACATTTAAAGCTCAATAAAATAGAACAAAAAACTATTTCAAATATCATTTGTGATTTTAATGTAAAGTAAATTTGGATTTAACTCCACTCTGAGTTTGTCTGGATAATATACTTAGAGTAGATTATTGTATTAGAGATTTGTGTATATTTTAGAATTGAAGATTTTGTTATTGAAAAATATCTTAGATAGTTAAGAAAAAGAAAATGAATTTATAAATTTCACTTAACTTATGATGTTGATGTGAGTTTGTGTCTTATTTATGTTGTATTTTCTAACTGAAAGGACATGTATGTAAAGGATAGGTTATCGGAAATCTAAATATAAATTTAAGTTTGAGTAAAAAATATAAGAAACTTATGTTTTAAGATTTTGAAATTTTGGATTGAGATATGTGAGTGAATGCTGGTCTAACGAGTAAATCTTATTCATCAATATGTTATTACTTAATTTGTTTATTGATGTTTGAATAACTTCTATTGCATCACTCAGATAAATGTATGCAAATTACATTTTTTGTTTTTAGTGATTTATGTAATATATACATATATATATATATATATATATATATATATATATATATATATGTAAAAGTAATCTTAATTTTGGATAAATATTTTAGTCAAAAAAAAAATTCTCTGATATTTTAGTCAAAGTTTATTGAATCCTAAGCTTGTGTTTTTAGATAGATAGATACAACTATAAACACTTTTTGAAGCAAATGAGAAGTGCGTGGAGGTTTCGCTTTCTACGGATCTCAATTTATTTTTCAGTCACATGTTTCTTAGTGTGTTTCACTTTTCCTTTACCTCTTTGATTATCATACATACTAATATATTAATTATTTTATTCATATATTACTTGAATATTTAATAGGATTAAATATATTTTTGGTCTCTCAAGATTTAGTGAATTTTGAAATTAGTCTCTCCTTAAAATTTTATATCAATTTAGTTTTTCATCTTTAGAAATACGTAAATTTAGTTATTCTTACCAAATTTTGTTAAGTTTAAACGTATTTTATGATAATATTTGAGTTAACATTGAAGCAAAAATGTGATGGTATAAATAATTCAAATACTATCATGAAATGTGTTTAAAACGTCATATAAACTTAACAAAATTTGGTTAAAACAACTAAATTTACATATTTTTAAAGATAAATAACTAAATTGGTCAAAAGTTTTGGAAATAGACTAACATCAAATTTCACTGAAATTTAAGGGAGCAAAAACATATTTAATCCTATTTAACATTAATAATCATGTATATGAAGTCTTGTTGTTGTTTACTTGATTTTTTCTATTTTTTTTAATGTTTCTCGAACTAAATACTTTTAATTTTGAATATATTTCTCTTCCATTAAAAACAAAATCAATACTTTATTTCTTATAAATTTCACTCACTTCGTTAGTTAAGTCATTTTCTATCTTGTTTTATGTCTTTCACATCCTTTTCTATCTATTAATGGTAGAGCTAATAAGCACTGACCAAGTTTGTTGTGTAGATATAAAGGGTATTGGTAGCTTGAGTATAGAACTTGTGTTAGAAACTTTAATGTGACTACTTTCTTATCAATTTAATCAACAAAACTTTTAACATAAAATTCATATAATTGAGTGGTAGGTTATCCTTAAATGCATATATATAAAATAGAAAAAGTATAAATTCTAATACAAAATATTAAAAATATTATTTCTTAAATGCATCTTGCAATATTATTTGCTAAAGTGTTAATACATGGTCATTATCACATGTATAAGGCACAAATTTATTAGGCTAACTTAGTTCACTTAAAGTTCAATTTTATAAGGGAATGATGTTTTATTTTAGGGCCCGTGAAGTTGGATTTTGAAGACAAAACAAGAAGTTTTTTAAGTAGCTATTTGTACCTCTAGCAACTTGTTATTCTTACCCCCTCTTCATCTCTTTTTTATTTATCTTAAAACTATATATTTAACTCAATGACTCAAATACCAATCATATTTATTTTATACATCACCTACCTTTATGGATTACGTATACAACATTAAACAAACCTTTAAACGATCTAAAGTTTTAACATATAGTAAACTTAAGGCTTAATTGCATATTTTATTATTCAATTTTTTTTATAACATTATTAATGACAAATGTTAATCAATAATTATGATAAGGTTATTTTTTTTATTCATTTATCTAAATTTTTAGTTAGAACTGAAATTTTATATAAAAAGAAAAATATTTTCACAAGAAAAACATAAGAAAAGGCTATGAGAAATGAAAAATAATGAGGAAAACGTTTAAAATTTTATCATTTGTAATTAGGAATGAAACATTAGGTTCTTCTGAATTGATTTGATTCAATATGCGTGTTTTGAAATCCATTTAAGTTAAATTTGATTAAACTTATTATTTAAAATATCCGAGATAGCCCGAGTTGGATTGAATTAACTTTCCATAATTTAATATTATAATTGAATTAAACTAAAATTGATTACTAATTGGGTCTAGTAAATTTGGTATATCTAAAATGTTTTATTTTTCTTAAAAGTATCGTATTTATATTTTATTTAAACATATTAGTGAACTATTATATTTGGCACAAATTTTATGTTGGTATGTCTTATAAAAGTAAAAATAAATCTAATATTCAAATTCAACACACACACACACATATTCTTAAAAAGTAAATCAAAAGAAAAAAATATTACGTGGTCAAAATGGTTACGTACTTCCAATTCGCATTAATTATGATACATAAACCTTTATTAACGTACGTGTTATATAAGAACTCAATTATTAGAACGTTTGAGATGTTGCTTTTGAGCCACACACGTGTTTATATATATATATATATATATATATATATATATATATATATATATATATAATATTTTTATATAACTAGTTTTTATTATATTTTTGTAATAATTTAAAGTAAACAATAAATTATTAATAAAATAATAATAATAGATAATAAATAATAATAGTCATATAAATAATAATAATAAATATTTATTATAATAATAATCAATTAAATTATTTTTTTATTTATCAAACTTATCACATGTTTACTAATTTTCATCTCAAATTTCTTAATTTCTCACCATGTTCTTCTTAATTCAAACGATCACACTTTCACTTCATTTTCTTTAAATTTATCTTGAAATTCAAACACACCCTAAATTATGTCTAATCGTAATAGTCATTAGAAGTGATAAGTGTTACTTTTATTTTTGTTTAATTAGTAAATTAGTTTTTATATTTAAGTTTTTGATTCATTTTGATTTTTATATTTTTTTTAACTCAATACAATCTTTATTTTTTTAAAAAGACACGATTCGACCAATTTCGTTAAATTGACGGCAACAATATTTATAAGTGATATGTGTCAAAATCTAAATTTGTCACGTGTCAAAAACTGAGTTATAATCTACAATAAAACTCCTATGATATATCATATGACACACCTAGATATTGACACCAATATTCTTTTATAAAACTAAACTCAATTGAATGTTTTTAAAATATAGGAAATCAATTAATTAAAAAATTAAGAACCAAAATAAATCAAAAGTGCAGGACAAAATTCATAATTAAACATTTTTTTCGAGAATAACAAAATAAGTCATTAAACCATTAGCTGTTAATCTTTTTATAATTTTTAATTAATTAATTAGTGTAGATTATGTACTATAATATTTAATATTTATACTTACACAATTGAAAAATACGACTTTAACTGAAATTCTACACATGTCGACAATTTAAAAGTTATTATTGATATACTCGATGTTAAAAATAGAGGTTTTATAGAACAATTATGATCATCATCATCATAAGTTTTACTTACATCATTAATTTTGTACTCAATCATTATCGTACAATATATGTATGGAACAAATCTCAGATTCATTCATGAGAAGCATAGATATTTCAAGCAAAACATTGATGCAAAAGGAGATGAAAGTGGATTCATCACTGGCTTGTGGTGGTTGAAAAAATCACACCAGTTTCTTAGCATTCATTGCACTCCAACTTTCAACAATACTTTCTATTTCAATCACAGCCTGAAAAACCTTGCTCAGCTCTCATTGGCAAAACATCAAACCCATAGACTTCAACATTTTTTAGGTCAAAAAATTAAAAATCTATTTCAATCACAGCCTGAAACCTTGCTCAGCTCTTATTGGCAAAACATCAAACACATAGACTTCAACATTTTTTAGGTAAAAAAATTAAAAAACGCCATTGCCGGGGATCGAACCCGGGTCACCCACGTGACAGGCGGGAATACTCACCACTATACTATAACGACTTCGTTGATTTCAAACTGTGAATGTCTTTATTTCATAGTTTAGCTTCATTAAGTTTTCAAACATATTTTTGGAGAAATATATATAGTATTGTAAGTGAGTACTAAATTTTCTAATTTTAGGTCAAAATTATTTAAAATTTTAGTTATTCGTGAAAATTATTTTATATTTAAAAGTGATCTTGTTAATCTTTACATATAATTTTAATATATTTATTCTGCATGCAATTTTTATGTTCTAATTAAAAGAGACTTATAAAGTGGATATGTATATAATAAATCAATTACAGGAATCAAACAAGAAATTAATCGTTATTTTCACAAGTTAAATTAAATGAAGAGAATATGTATAAATTACATAAATATATAGCATAATTTTAGTTTCTAGTTTATTAGTTGGAAGGTATATGATGAATGAAGAATATTAGATATTGGGAAGTTTCTTCCACAAGAGGGAATGACTTTTGTGTTCTCAACCAAACAATTATTCTATCAACACCACCAACAAGGTCAAACATTACTTATTAGGGTTTTATTTTGACTATGTCTACAAAAGACTCTATTGAAAGATTGCAATAACCAAAAATAAAATATTCATTAATGAAATTAAAATTATGACATAACAATTGTGAATATGGACACAAGTGCCATTATTGTTATGTACCACACTCACTTTCATCCATCAATCATTGTTGACAAAAATACCTAATTAATTCTAATTGACAAAAAAAAAATATAATGAAAATGGTTTTCTTTTCAGTCATAGAAGATCTTAAAATGGATAATTATATTTTTCATGGTTGAATTTGGATAGAAAGAGAGACTTTCACAATATTATTCTTTACTTCGCATATCTTATTACTAGAATTTTTTATATTACATGAGACTTTTTTAATTTGTTAAAAAAAAGTGTAAGAAAGTATTGTTTTTTTTAAATTTTAATTAACAAATAATTTCTTTGTGAATAATTATTTTCTACAAAATTATAGAATTCACAAGTATTTTTTACGATTCTTTTTTGCCAAAAGTGTTTTATACAAAATATTTTGAAAAAAAAAATTGGTAAAAATTTCTTACAATTTTTTTTCATACCAAAATTTATAAATATTTCCTACAAAACATTTTTAAAATAAAATTGACAAGATATATGAGTTTTTTTAGAAATGCCTCCTTTGAAAATTTTGAAAAAAGAAATCTAGACTATATAAAAATATTAATAATTTAGACTATGTAAAAAGCCTAATGTACACTTGTCTTCTCTTCAAATTCTTGTGTTTTATGAAAATGAACTTGAAGGGCTAGTGCTAAATTCATTCCAAAACTTGTGTAAGCTATTTCTTCTCAAATACTTTGGTATGCCAACTAAAAGATTTAATGGAAAAATTACTTTTTACGAAGAATATCCTTGAGTTACTATAGTTAAATAACAACTCATCTGTAAAGAGGTTCTCTATCTTACAAGTCGGTTTTGTAAAATTGAGTTAGACTTGAAGTTCACCTCTTAACATGACATCAAAGTCATGGATTATAGTCTATTATAGCGAAATTTGTTATTTGTTGAATTTATTGTGAAACTTAGCATAAAAAACATATGATTAGATATTGTATCAACATTTGAACAATAGTAACTTCCTCGAAGGATTGTTCTTCCTAAATTGCACAATTACAAACTTACTTACGAAAATATGTTTAGATAAAAAAAAAGGTTTTATCGCCATTGTCAGGGATCAAACCCGGGATACCTGCGTGACAGGTAGGAATACTCACCACAATACTACAATGACTTGGTAGATTTTGAGTTGTGAACTGTTTTAGTTGATTAACTATCGATTTTGAGTTGTGAACGTTTTAATGTGTTAATTATTGTTTCATAAAGTTTTCAAACTTCCGTATATATATAAAATATTATAAGTGAGTATTAAATTTTGTAATTTAAGGTCAAAATTATTTAAAATTTTAATTATTCATAAATTTTGTATGCTTAAAAGTAATATTTTTAATTCTTACACATACATATTTTATTCTCTAACCAAAAGAGGCTTATAAAGTGAATATGAATATAATAAATTAATTAGAGGGATAAAACAAGCAATTAATCTTTATTTTCACTAGTTAAATGAAGAAAATATGTGTAAATTACATATATATATATATATATATATATATATATATATATAATAATTTTATAAAAATAATATGTAAGTTATGTCATTATTATTTGTTTAAAAAATAAGTTACTTAGTTATTTTGAAATGAAAGTAAAGTATTCAAGTAATTATCTTATTAAATAAATAAATTTATTATTTATTATTTATTATTTATTCTAATTATAACACTAACAGAAAGTACAGAATGATATATACTTTTCTCAAATTTTTATAAAAATATGAATCTTATAAAACACCATTCTTAAACTGAAATTCGAAAGAAAATTTAAAAAGTGGGTAAAATGATGAAACTATTTAAAGTATAATACCATAAGAGATCATTTAAAATTAAAAAAAAAACTTAAATTAAAGTATTATAAAAAGTACAACAAACAGCAATTTTTTAAATGAAGATGTGAGTTATGGTAGTATTAAGAAATAAAATTTAAATAATTTCAACTACAAATTTTAATGAACAACAATATGCAATTTTTCACTTTTTTTTTTCTTAACCATATTCTATCTTTTCTATCTTGTGGATATAGTAATTCGTTACAATGAAGGTTTAACCTGTCATTCATGTTTTTCAACCCCAATTGCAACCTTGAAGTTTTCAATTGTATCCTCTTTTGTAATGAATTGAATATCGCATAATGGTTCTTATTTCTGGAATTGAAGTTTGGTGGAGATATTGCGTGATTGTTTTGGGTTTTAAAATTTTGAATATTTATTTCTAAATTATTCTCTATTATGTACTAGTTTGGTATATAGACTTGTATCAATGAGATTAACTTATATATTTTCTTTCATTCATAATAATAATAATACTTTCCTTTTTTTTTCTTTTCACTTTTTCTCTTTTGTATACGGTATCAGAATTATATGTTAAAGTCTATCATAATAAAATTTATTTTTTGTTGAGTTTATTTTGTCTTTCGATCATGATTTTTTCGACATCTTTCACTATTATATATTGTATCTCAATCCTCTCTTTCCTCCTGTGTTGGGTCTATCGATGTGCATAACCACACAAAAAAACAACAATTACAAGACACTAATGTTATTAAGTTACACTAATGTTCTCATATTATTTGTGATAAATAGTGTTATTTATATTTTTTATGACATGTTATAATTATTACCTTACAAAGATATGTATTTGAACTTAAATGAGTGATCGAGTAAATTTCACATTACAATTCATTAGTTCTTGTTAATTACATCTTAAATAATATCATAATTTCTAAAATTAGCTTTTCTTACATAGGAAGAAGGTTATTGGTCTAAACTTAAGCTTGTTAGTTGTACAATAAAGGATAATGACATATATTATATAAATACATTTATTGTTAATAATAATAATTTTGTTATGAATTAATGATTGTTCATTCATTTAATACAGTTATTCATATGATATTTATATGATTATATAATTAATTGATACTCATATGATATGATTCATTACAAACTATAATTATAATTCATCCTGTCATTCTCTATTTTTTTTTATACTTTTTTTTACTCTATTCTCTATTATTAACTTTATTTTATAACAAATCTAATTATTATTATATAGCAAACTCAAGCCAACCAAACTTTATGCATCGTAAGTAAAATTCTACATAATCTCCTAAAGAATAGCAAAGCAAGTGTAAATGAAGTATTATTGCTATGACATCTATTGTGACAATAATAAATATATCAATTAATAAATATATCAAGCAAAAATATTAGATAATCAAGAAAAAAAGTTTTATGTTTCCTTGCACCAAAGCAAGTATAGCAGCACACAAGAAGTTTCATCAGAAGATTTAATATTGTAAAACTATATTTTAAAAAGTATACCATTTTTAGTTAAACGTAAAATAAAATAATATATATCACGCGCCTACGCTCTTGGACCTCTCTATTTGAAAATGTAAAATGTAAGAGAAAGTAGTATGAAGATACTTTATTTTTAACATTAAAATACACTCTCCAATACAACACTAATGGAATAGAACGATGATCAAGATTAACAACAAAATTTCAAGAATTTCCGTCACTTTATTTTTCTTTTAAAACAGTGCATCATTATTGTTCAATTATATGAAAACATATATAATACAAATGTTGAAGAAGATAACATGATTACTAAGAATCACTGTACATAAATGTACATAAACAATAATGAATATAAATTAAAGCAAGTGCAAAAAAAAGTGACCTTTTAGAATTTTACGTAAGTATACAAATAAAGAAATCAATTTTTGTTCTAAGATTTAATTTTAATATTTTTTTTTCTTTTGAATAAGCAAAAAAGACTATAAAGAAGGAATAAAACTTAAGTATATATACATCTAAATAAAATAGTACTAAAAAAAATATTTAAATAAAATAAAATTTCTCCAAAATAATCGTAATGGGTAAGTTTAAGTAAGAAAACATAAATAAAATCAGACTATCGGTGTTGGTTTCCCCATCAGTCACTTTATTTACAACTTCATTAACAAAAAAGTACAACTAAAACTCATTGGTAGTGTAAAACTTTACAATCATCAATAATTTTTAATTCATCATATTATGGGTAAAATTTTAATGCATTGTTATAAAAAACTTCTAACATCGTCATCATCAATAATTTTTTCTAATTTTTTTTATCATATTCTCATATTGTTCTTGTTCACTCTCAGTTTTAAAAGCTTACAAAAAAAATAGTTATTAACGATAACGATCAATATGTATAAATATAAATATATCTAGTTTAATATATTAATATGTTACCTTTCATATTATATTATGTGAACTTTGGACACACATAAATTTTTAAGTAATTTAAATGTAATTTATGTTTCATGTCACACTAATTGTCACATAATGAAGATGTTGAAATCTTAATTAAAATGTGATATTTAAAGCATTTCTAAGTAAAAAATTATATCTTAACTATTATCTATTATTTTTTTTCTAATATTAAACGCTGAATTCAATCATAATTTAACTTAATTTAATTCTCAATAAAGAATTGTTTGTTAGAAAAGTTGTTAAATTTATTATTATTAACATCGAAACATAACATTAATGAAAAGAAATAAATTTATAATTCCTCCCACAAATATTTATACTTGAGCATTTTTTTCCTTTTTCATTCCTAAGTATAATGAATAAACAAATAATTAACGTGACCTTGAACTATGTAAATGAAAAATAATTAAAACAAAAAAACTTCAAAATTTTGATACTTAATTAGAAATGGAGAAAGTACTTATCTTCAAATATATATAAGAATAAGTTTAAAGGAATACAAAATTATAATAAATATGTTAATTTCTTAAAATAAATTTAATAAAATAGTCTCACTCTTTCCATAGATAAATTATGTAAGTAAAAATGAAAAATTAATTAGCTTGAGGACATATTAAAAAGAACTAAATGCTTCATTAAAGATAAGACATAACTGAATTTGGAACTTTCTACATGGCAAGAATTTCAGTTATTTTAGAATAAAATAGAATAATATTTATGATGCATCTCTCATAAAACATTTTCTAATCACTCTTACATTATTATCATATATTTTATACCATTTTTTTTCATTTGTTTTCTTATATAAATAATTATATAAAAAATTATATATATGTAAAACCATAAAAACAAGGTGCAGCGACGCATTAACAAAGCGCGTGATCATAATGCGCGTGATCATAATTCCATCATTGTTCACCTATTAATACTGAGTGGTCGATCCTTCTGCGTCTGCGTGCATGCAAGATCCTCACACTCACTGGTCACACAGTCGCACCACCTCCTTTCTCTCTCTGCGTGCACTCTCAGTCTCTCATCAAGATTCTCATAGAAAACGCCGTCGTTCGAGGAAGGGTTTTAGTCACCACCTTTTCAGTCTTCCATTCTTTACCGCTCTCTATTCTCCGATCCAACAATGGCCGTTCCAGCTACGGTTGCCGCTGCTCAGTCTTCGCTTTACGTTGGAGATCTTCATCCTGACATCACCGACACCCAACTATTCCAGGCCTTCCGTGAATTCGAAAGCCTCTCTTCCGTCCGCGTCTGCAGGGATTCCATGACGAGGGCGTCGCTCCGTTACGGTTACGTCAACTTTATGTCTCAGCAAGACGGTATCACTCGCTCTCTCTATATGAGATATTCATATACAGTAACATTCACGATTAACAATTGCTTTGATGCATTGCATGGCTGCGTTTTCTTTATCTTTATCGTTTCTTTGATTGTTCTTGTTCGTCTTTGTGTATTGAGAGAGTTTTTTTTTTTTTTTTTTTTTTTTTTTAAATTTATCTTTACACTAACCTGTCTTTGGTAGTGTGAATTGGTGTTTTGTTTTAGGTCTTCAAGAGAGATCTTGGAAATTGCTAGTTACATGGATTTTTATTTATCGATGCCGATAAGTGGTAAAGGAATGATGTGCAAATATTGCTAGTTCGAATTAATGTTTTGTTGGCTAGGGTATTTAATTTCTTGGCACGTATTTTGATGTTTGAGATTTGGCCTTCAGAGGGTATGTTGATACTATTGTTGTTTTTGTAAAGAAACGCTAATCTTCGAAGAGTCTTGCATGTTTATCGTGTGGGAATGAAGGTAAAAACTATTTTTTTCATAAAATGGTCTGCAATGCAATTTTAGTCGTAGCGTCTAGGTTCTTGGGCTATCAGTGGCTGCATAGCAACTACAATTGAGGTTATTTGTCCGCAATTTCTTGCAATGTCGATGATTGAAGTGAAACTAGCTTTTTGCGGTTTTATTTTTATATATGTCGGGAAAATTTGCCTAGAATCCGGACAATACACACTAGACTAAGATTTGATAAAGTGCTTTTGCTTAAACTTTTCTGACCGAATTGTGTTAGTGTGTGGCTTGAAATTTGTAGTTGTAATTTTTTCATTAACTGCAAGATTTTCTCTTTGAAAAAAGATGGAGACTATTAATTGCTATCTTAGACTATCTTTAAGACAAGGTGCTTACTAACTCAATTTCCTAAATTAGATTGTTCACGAAGAAGCAAGAGCTTACTTCAATTTCATTTTTTTTAGTTCTACTTGTACTTTCTGAAGAGAGTAAAGAATATGCTTTCTTGGATTATTGTTGCTCTTAGAATGTTTACACCTGTTGATGTAGTCTGATTCGATTAACCTTGGTATGCTTATTGTGTAGCAAACCGAGCTATTAAAGTGAAAAATAATTCTTATCTCTTTGGAAAAGTGATAAGGGTCATGTGGTCACATCGCGATCCTAATGGAAGGAAAAGTGGCAGAGGGAATGTGTTTGTTAAGGTATATCTACAGCTTTGTATGAATAGTTAAATCATTTCTGGTTCGTTATTGCTTAAAGTGAATTCTAATGGAAAATTTCTGGTGTTCAATACCATGGCAGAACTTGGCAGAATCAATAGATAATGCGGTGCTACATGATTTATTTCAAAAATATGGAAATGTTTTGTCCAGCAAAGTAGTCGTGTATGACGATGGGAAGAGCAAAGGGTATGGCTTTGTTCAATTTGAATCGGAGGAATCTGCAAATAGTGCCATTGAGAAGTTGAATGGCTCTACCGTGAGAGACAAACAGATGTATGTAAAGCTCTTCATTATTTCAGGACAAACGCTAGTTAAGGAATCAAAAGTGGAAGTTTTACTAAAACTTGTTATTGATGCACCACGCTGTGATTTCCAACTTATTTGTCGATAACTTTTTTCTGATCGATTCCTTAACTAGTGTCAAGACCGTAAAGTTTTGAGCCTTTATTTAATTACTTTATCCACTTTCTATACACATATTTGTCTAAGGTAAATATTAATCTGACTCTAATTTTCTAATAGATATGTTGGGAAGTTTGTCAGAAAAGGTGACCGCATTTTGCCCGGTTATGATTCCAAGTATACAAATTTGTACATTAAAAACTTGGATTCGGATATTACGGAAGCACTTCTTCGGGAAAAGTTCTCCACTTTTGGAAAAATTATTAGTTTGGCTATCGCAAAGGACGACAATGGGCTATCCAAGGGTTTTGCATTTGTTAACTATGATAGTCCAGATGATGCTAGAAAGGCGATGGAAACAATGAATGGATCGCAATTTGGTAGTGTATTTATCTTTTAATGTACAGGTGGTGTTTATTCACAAAATTGCCTTTTTTGATATTGATTCATATCTGCCTTTTGATTTGTCATATGTAGGTTCAAAGAATCTTTATGTGTCTAGGGCGCAGAAGAAGGCTGAACGTGAGCAACTCTTGCATAATCAATTTGAGGAAAAACGCAAGGAGCAAATACAGAAATCAAAGGTAATTCCATGCCCTTTCTCTTACGTTTAACTTGTGAATTCCTTTTTCTTCTGACAATGTCTTCATTTAACTTCCAGGGCTCCAACCTTTATGTGAAGAACATTGATGACGCTGTTGGTGAAAAAGAACTACGAGATCTGTTTAGTTCATGTGGCACAATCACTTCTGTAAAAGTTATGCGAAATGAAAAAGGGATAAGCAAGGGGTTTGGTTTTGTCTGCTTCTCCAACCCTGAGGAGGCTATTAAAGCTATGAGCACTTTTTATGGTGAGTTTTGCCGATGTAATATTGTAGTGTCATGGGATTGAATGCGACCATGTTCTGTTTTTAGCTAGATTTGTATTAATACTATGAAACAGGGGACAAGTGCTTGCTATAACATTTCAATAATAGAACACAAAACTTATATGTTACATTTATAGGATTACAAACTTTTTTTCTTAGTCTTGGGGATTGAAAGATCAGATATAATTTATATGTCGTTTTTAATTTTTAATACCAAATTCTAATTAAAGTTATGATCTTGAGAATTTACATCCATGTTACTTCAATGAATTTGAACACTTATTCCATCCAGGACCACTATGTTGTTTATGGTGTAAACACTGATTTTATCTCGTTGTTTATGCTCTTATTTACAATGCTGCTACATGCCGCAGGATGCATGTTCTATGGTAAGCCACTGTATATTGCTTTCGCGCAGAGGAAGGAGGATAGGAAAACACAGCTGAAGCTCCACTATGCACCCCAACAAGCACGATTGAATGGATCTCCTGCTACAGTTATCCCTCCTGGCTTTACACCTTACTTTTATCCAAATGTTACTTCACATGTGTTTCAATCTGGGCTTTTGTATCAACCTCTGGGATTGGGATCAGGATGGAGGGCTAATGACTTTACGCCTCCTACTAGACCATTTCAACCATCACAGGTTCCTATTGTGAGTATCGAATTTACAGAACAACTTTAAAATAATTAATGTTTTTTGACCATTTAATATTATTTTGGGAATAATATTTACTAGGAAAAAAATAAGTAGCTATATCATTACAGCGTATCTCTAACTTTTATTCCTTTATGCAAATCATTTGTCAAACTAATATTTAATTGTACTAAATCCTCCCCGGGGAAATGTAAATACGTCATTAGGACAAGCAAATCTGATTTGATGAAGCTTGAATGAGTCTTAGACATGAAATTTATATTTCATTTCTCTTATTTTCAGGTTCCTAGCACTAATAGGAATCGTAGGCTAAATAGGGGCATGATGAATGGGCATATGAATTCAATGGGAAAAGCTCAAACTGGTGTATATATCCCGCAACTGCAGCACTATTATCAGCCATTGGACTCAAGAGAGTACATGGCAGGTTTGCTTCTTTTTCTTCACCCATTTCTTCAGAAACTTTGTTTTTGGCATTTGTAGTTACGTTTTTGAATTCTTAACTGCAATGATTTATGTTATCTTGCACAGCTTAGCTGCGAAGATTCCAGGAATGCTTATGGAGAGACACTTCCTCCAAAAGTGACGTGTTGTTGTGCTCTGTTGACGATTTCAACCTTGAGATGATACCAGTTTTGGAGCTTAGATCATGACATGGTAGAAGCTTCCAATAACTGAGATATCTGATAAATGAGAATAAACGGAATGGGAACAACTCTTCTTTCTTTGTCATAGTATTGATACTGAATAATTGATGGTATCTTTCGGGGTAAACTTTGTTTGAATTTTGATTACATGGATAATCTTGGATTCTTGTATGAATTTTCATCTTTTTCGTTAAGAAATGTCTTTCACCCCATACGCCAATTCTTTTAGCAATGCGTCTAATAAAAATCTGATTTCTACTAAATAAAAGAGAGAATTTGCTTTGATTGGATGATTTAGTTACCAAAATTGTAAGTTTGTTCTTACATCTTTACAGAGTAGAGGGATTTCTGCTTTCCATATTGGTATGTTTTAATTTTTTCATAAACATTTGTAACGAAATTACAAAAATAAAATAGTTTTTATAAATTAAGATTAGTTTATACATAAATTGTCTCTCTAGTTTACCACTTAAATAATCCTTATATTGTTTAAAAACTACTCTTTTAGATTTGGTGATGAAATCCATTAGGTCTAGATGGGTCAAAAGTCAAAATTAGTTTCAATTTACTTGAATTCAACTCGCTCACCTAAAAATATGAAAAAGATATTTATTTAATTGTAAAAATAATATTAAAATTTTCATCTTTTAATTTATTATCTACTTTGAAAAAGAAAATAAAACTCAAAATTAAAATATACAACTAAAAATGTAAATGTTCAATTATATATATATATATATATATATATATATATATATATATATTTTCATATATATAATATATATAATACTAAATTGAGATTTGTTAGTAGTTGTATTTAATTGGCTAATATTTTCACCAAATCTCTTACTAAAAATAAGTTTTTAATTGAATATTAATTATTGTATGGGTTATCTTTTAATGTTATCTTTTAATTCGTTAAGAAACATTTTAATTTGTCAAAATATCTCAAGAAATTTTAGTTATTTTAATCAATTGTACTAGACTAAATTTTATTTTAATCAATTAAAATTGATTAAAACTATTAGAGCTTGTGTTCGTGGTGATTTTACTTAGGCTTTCAAATGATCAAAGTCCAATTCTAATGCATTGAAATTCACTATATTGATTCATATGACGATACTGTTATGTACTTTCATCTTTTAATGGACTAAAAGCAAAATGATTTTCTAATAAAAAATAGATTTGTGAACTTCTCTTCTTAATCCTAAAACAAATAATCAAATAACTGTATATAAATCATTTCATCTATTTTTCTTCTAATAATATCAATTCTTCTAATAAAATCAATTGTATGAATTCTATATCAATCTTTGTTTGTATATATGTATAACGTTGAAGATGGGAGATCATCAATTATGCATATTCTTGTTTTTCTCGTGATTATGTATGTTTTCATTGTGTTTGAGTGAGTTTCCTTGATTTTGTGTATACATTTCTCTACTTTTATTTTATCTCACCAACAAATTCTTCTTTCAATAAACCAGAAAAAAAAATGTAAAAACAATATGTATTTAAATTTTATGAAAATAATTCAGAGTTTCATCTAATATACAGACAAAGTTTAAATTTTGTTTCTCTTAATTGACAAGCTTGTCAAACACACCTTCAACAAGATAGGCACATTCATATATATACATCTAGAGCATAAGACTATATATTAACAGGTGATCCAATAACGATCCAATAGCGAGTGGAACAATACGTCCAACAAACAATAAAGTTTGTTAGGATAGGCTCTAACTCATGACTCTGATACCATGTTAAGAAGTGAACTTTAAGTCTAACTCAATCTCCCAAAAATTGACTTATAAGATGAGGTTTGCACCCACTTATATATTCTAAACTGACCTTAACACTAGTCAATATAGGACTTCCAAGAGATTCAAAACAGTTTTTTAAAAATAAATCTAGAGTTGAAGGATCAATTTATGCATCCTACTTGCACCGTGATACCACATATAAGTTCTCACTATTTGAAAAATCTTATGATGTTGCCATAGATTTCTAGAAACGAATGAACCCTTAAAGATGAAAGGATTCCATCAATGTTATCAGCTTTTAATCAGCTTGGTTGTCATTATGGGAAAGTGAAAGTGTATTGGTTAACAAAGGAAGAATTAAATTGTGCATGTTTATGTGTTGATCAACTAAGTTGAAGTTAAACCCTACATAGAATAAGTATTTTAGAGCAAACTGACATTATTTTTTCGATGACTGAATAAGTAATTTGAATTTTATATTATGGTCTATGATTTACTTTTATTCCTACATTTTTTTACTCAATTGAGTCTTTATATGTTTTAAATACAATTAACTTGGTTCCTTCTGTTAAAAGATGATGATGTGTCAAATTAAACCTCTTCTTCCTTTCAAACTCCTTTTTTCTTTTGCGACACAATCCTACCACCCACCCTCTTCCTCCTTTCCCACCGCCGGCATCGTTCCGAGATAAATGATCTTATCATTTGAGGTTATTGGCAATGAGTTCATAAATAGCCCAAGCCACCACTTCTTAAACCTTCACATGACCATCTTTTAGGAGTTTGGTAGTGGCAAAGAAGACTATCCTTACAAAATGCACAAACCTCTTCACCCCCTCTCCACCCACTTATCTTCTCTTTAAGAGTCTCTCATTGATAAATCTCAATTCCTTAATTCAAAACTCTAATTCCTTTATTCAAAGTTCCAATCCCTCGATTGTAGGTGGCTCCATGATAGGGCCTTGGAATCGTAGTGCATTATAGGGAGAACTGAAGGGGAGTTAGAAATCGTAACCCTAGTGGGATTTTGAATTTGATTTTGAATTTGAGAGTGTGTTTGAGTGTGCATATGTGTGTGTCTGTTTGTGTTAAGGAATGGAAAAGTGGAAAGAGTGAAGGTAGAAGAGAAGGAGGAGGAGAATAAGTGGTCATGGGTGTCGCCAAGGTGGTGGTAATGGTCATCGGCGGAACTATTAAATGACAGGGGTGTCCCCCAAAATTTTTGAAATTTATTTTTTATATATATTTATTTATTTTTTAAAATTATATTTATATATTATTTATATTAAATTTATATTATGAAAAATTATAATAAAAAATAAAATAAAAAGTTCAATGGAGACATTGATTTATAAAAGAGATTAGAGTTTTTTTTTTCTAACTATAAGAACTTTCTATAGTGTAAATTATCATGAAAATGTGTGAGAAGAAATAAATATAAAGAGATAAATTAGAAAATAGAGATTGGGGAACACATAAATTGAAATTGAAGTATACATTCTCGGATGATCTCTCACCTATCAAGGTTAGTATTTTATTATAATTTATATAGGTTAAATTTATAATTCTTTTTAAGATGTTTCTCCTAAATTAATTTTATTCCAAATGAGTATAAACCCTAATTTTGATTTTAGGGATTGTTTTATGAAATTTGTATGAACCTTAATTATAATTTTTCCCAAATTATTATAACCCTTAATTATGAAATTTAGGGATTTCATG
>Ga0214543_1006126_pt1 | contig 21630 bp, 11 predicted proteins | sample CNSS2metaG_FD_160094 | JGI IMG/M metagenome (GOLD analysis project Ga0214543, IMG submission 160094) | Root nodule microbial communities from cowpea collected in UCLA plant growth center, Los Angeles, California, USA - CNSS2 | ecosystem: Host-associated > Plants > Roots > Nodule | place: USA... | reverse complement strand
CAAAATTCCCTTTTTCTAATTCTTCTGTGTCTCTTGTTGTCCCTACCTCTTTGATCTGCAGCTTCAGCATCCACATGTGTTTACCCCTCAAGCCCTGGGTATGTTCTTCATCATGGATCTTTCTGATCTGCTTAAATTAATCCACAATCATTTATTTATTTCTCTCGGTTTCAATTTTTTTGTTGCTTGCATGCTGCATTAAACCAGTTTTTTCTTCCATTTACAGAACATGAAGAAAACCTTTTCTCTCTATATTGAAGTTGGCTTTCGTTAATCAATTGCCTAATTTGGTTCCCTCAGAGGGCTTTGGTTACATTCAACTTCAATTATATCATTTGCAAAAGCAAAAGCAATCTGTTATTTTTTATCACACTTTTACATTTACATTAGCCAAAAGGCCATTTTTTGCGGTGTATGCATCCACCTCCTGCATCATATTTACCCAGAAGCCAATGACATCGTGATGAACCCTTTTGGAACATTAGCTGTCATGATTATGATGTTCCACAATTGTTTTTGTCCACTTCATTCCCATGATCCTAGATCCAAGATTATATAATATTCAATGAAACTAATTCTATACTTAGTATATAATAGTTTACTAAATTATTAATATACTATGTGATGATCATAAGCTAAATTGTTTTGGCTTCCACTTGCAGCAATGCAGGAACAGGCACCACAGGAACCCCAACAACCACTACACCAACAACAGGCACACCATCCACCTTAACCCCAACCACTCCCACTGGTACAGGCACCAGCACTGGCACTGGCACTGGCAGCATCACAGGTAACCCTAATGTGTTTGGAATCAGTCCAACATCTTCAACTGGAACAAGCTATGATCCAAACAAAGGAGTGGTTCACTTGAAGAACACATGCATGTTGCTGGTGTCCTTTGTTCTCACCTTTTTGCTAGTGTTAAGGGTCTAAATGGTGCAGTTCTGGGAAAATCTTGGGGGGGGTTTTGTGAAATTGAGACTTGTATGGATGAGATTTTGCAAATACAGAAGAAGGGTGTTCATGTAAGTTCATCACTTGGAATCATCCAGAAGCAGACCCCACTTTGGCCTCCTGTTTCTTGTTTTTGTTGTGTTCCTAAGAAAAAAAAAAGTTAGGGAATTTGGTTCCTTTTCAGTGGTGAATATTTGATATGTGACTGCAAATGAGGTGGAACCTTTTGTATATTATTATATCTAGTATCTATCATCACTATGAGAGCCATTATTTTTTTCATTCAGTTGAGCCTTGCGAATACCTTGTATTATGTGTTTGATATTTTTCTCTTTTCTGTTACCTTTTTCTTTGTTGGACCATTTTTTCTTTTCTTTTTTCTCTCAAATGGTTTTGCGGAGTTTGGATTTGGACCATTTGACACCGTTTTGATAACTCTACAAACTGATTGATATTCATATATTTAATGTTTAGTCCGTGAGTTGGTTCGTCGTTTTCCATTTGGACATGTTGATGATTTGGCACGGTTATCAATTTATGAATTATGGATCTGAACAATTCAGAAATTTGGAATAGAATGTGGCGTGAGATTTAAGAATCTGACGATTAACGAGTTAAACTTGAGGAGGAATTGGAATTTGGATTTAGTGATGGATTTTGTGTTTTTGCTGGGTTTCTTCAAAATATAGCGATTTATTATATTAAATTATATTATTTAATCATCAGATTATTTTGTGTTTTTGGTTGGAATAATCATCACATTCAATTGAGATGTAAAAATAAAGGAGGATTTATGTAGAAAATGTTAATTGTTATTATTTTTATTTTATGTCCAATCATTTCATTGGAGAAAAAGATGTTGATGTGAGAGTTAGGTATGCTATTATATGTTGGATTAAATTTTGTGTTTTAAATTATTCTTAAAAGTTGAATTTTAGTTTATATGTTGATTAAATATGTTTAGTTAAAATCTTCCTTTGTTTTTTGTTTTTGTACAAAATTTTCATATAGGTTCATAGATTTATTTTAGTCTTACACAGGGATATGAAAATTCGAGACGGGCGGGTTGGCATGTAGGCCCGCACAAAAAAACGTGAGGCAGGTTGGGATGTTGAATCCGTTGACTCGCAATAACACGTTCTGTATAAGCTCGTAGCCTGCGCGGGTTAAAGGTGGGGCGGGTGGGCTGATCCGCTTACAAAATTATATGTTCTCATGTTTTTGGTTTTCACATCATTCATCATTGTTTCTTTAAGTTCCTTTTATTTTTATCATTATTATTATGTTTATGTATAATCATTGTATATAAGATAATGATTTTAATTTTTGAATATGAAATATTTTTTTATGCATTTTTAAGTAAATGTATTGTAAGGTGACATGTTATTGTATTTTAGCTATAATTTTCGTTGTTATTTTTATTGTCTTTGATTAGGTAAACTAATTGGAATTATTTCGATAAAAAATAAATATCAGTTATTATGAAAAAATAAAAAAAAAATTATTTTGCTTAACACAAAAAATATATTTCACTCATCACAAATACGGGTCAGGCTGCGAGCACGCAGGCCAATCCGCGGGGTAGGGTAGGCCAGAAAAGTGAACCCGAAATTAAACTATGGGGCGGGCCAACCCGATCCGCACTTGTGGGCCAAAACGCGGGACGGGCCATAACAGGCCAAGCTGGCCTACTTTGCCATCCCTAATCTTACAATTAAGATATTTTCGTTATTTGTTTATAAACAGTATTTACACATGATAATTTGGATTTATGTATATTATTTTGTGTCCTTTAAATTTAAAAGATAGTAAAATGGTATGGTTGATCTCCTTTTAGTATCATTATGAATGAGTTTACTCTAGCATTTGCAAGTATAGGTTTTCTAAGAAGATTATAGAAGATGTTGTCTTCCTCGCTTGTTAGTGTTTCATTCTCATTCATGCTCGTTTTGCACCTTTAATGGTTTGGGAATGCAAAATAGAAGTGATTATTCACATGGAGGTGGTTCGAAGAGGTTGGGTTCAATATCAATATTTTATTGTGGTGAGAAAGTTGTCTTGAGGATTGCTAGGAAACAATTCTAAGGTTGTCCTAAGTTTAAGGTAAGATCCATGGAAGTCAATTTTTTGGTTTTAGATAACAAAAAGTTTGTTTTGGTGATAATTTTGATGGGTTTTTATTGCCTTAGTTAGACAGAGAGGATCTGAACAATTTGCTTGAGTGCAATTATTTCAATTGGTTTAGTGGATATGAAATTAAAGAAAACGATGGTCTCATCATGAAGAATGAAGAAATGGATGTTATTGTGTTGGAGATGGAAGAAATGGATGGGCAAAGGATGAAAATAGTGAATTTAGAAAAATCTGTTTTCATTTCGGAAAACAGGGTGACAGTGTTAATTTGGGGGGTTTGTTTTGTTTGTGTATTGAACATAATCTTATATTCAGTGTTAATGAAAAATCCATGATGCATTGTAAAATGGTGGAGCATTTCGTGTAATAACAAAATTGAATGAAAAAGTTTGATTAGATTGTGTCACTGTGTTTCAAATAGAAATATCTTGCAATACATTGTTGCAATTAAAAGTGATAATAAAATCTGGTGTTGTATTTAATAAGAAGTGATAATAAAAAGTGATCTTTCTATTGATCCTTCTAATGTATATTATAAAAAGTGATAGTAAAATCTGGTGCTGATATAAAGGTATTGATCACCAATTTTACTATAGAATTACATCATAATGTTGCTCATAACAGAGGCAAACATAGGCACAAAACACAAGTATATTTGCATTGCTTACATCATAATAGTATATGCACAAAATAAAATGGGATCAACACTTGAAATATCACAAGTCCACAAAATGAAACTGTTAAAACAGACACGTTTAAACAACAAAAACAAAAGTAGCAGGTTCCAAAACATATATATATATATATATATATATATATATATATATATATATATATATATATATATATATATATATATAATGCATCATGGCTGATAAGATGTAATCTCCCACACTTGTTGTCCGTTGATACGGTAAACAATTGATGAGTATGTTTGTTCATAGGTTGACTTCCTAAACCAATGAGAGATAAAGTCTCCTGCATTGATATTCAAAAACTTCATTGCACTTAGGGCGTGATAGCATGAAATTTCACTTATGCTCTATTTTCTGCATGTGCATTCCATTTTGTCAATATTAACCACAAATTGTTCCCCAAGTACTGACACATGTTGGACTTCAAATAATTTATCTCTTGACCACCTGATTTCAGTAACAAATCCATAAATGTGACATTCACGTACTTAAAGCAAAATGAGAACACAAAGTTAAAGTCTCTACTACAACTATGGTCATTTATTATTTTCCTTAGTTGCCATGACTTCACGACATATAAGCACAATAAACATACCATTTGCATTTTTCCTTGGCACCAACACATTTGACAGTTGTAACATCCCTACTAGAAATTACTTAATTAAAATAAATAAATAAGAAATGAAAATCAAACGACGTAATTTTTATTATTCCCAAACGCAGGGAAATTTAAAACATTACTCAACGTGCCTTAATTTAATTAATCAAGAGTAATAAAGTTATTACAATTTCCAAAAATCCAACAAAATAGTAGAAAACACCAAATAATTTCCTAGCTCAAAGTCCCCAAGCTAGCCCTCTCTCCACTTCTATGCATCACCAGAATCACCTGTAATATCATGTGCTCCCGTGTAAAAAGTCACACGTTCATCGCCAAACACAAACAGAAAGGGTGAGCTCATAATAATTTAACACATAAGTTAATAATATCAAAAGACACCCGACTATCTTATTCTAGTTAGTTCTTGGCCAAGACCTTAATCCCCAAGGCTTTTCAACCTTCAATTCACACAAATAGTTAGCCTTGGACTCTGGATTGATGATGCTCACACGAACCTGCCCGCTCGTGGTCCTGCCTCTACGGACCTCCCCGCTCGTAGTCCTGTTCTACGAACCTCTCCGCTCATAGTCCTACTCTACGGACCTGCCCGCTCACAGCATCCTCTCAAGTGTGAGCACGGAACATACGAACCTACCCACTCGTATCCCCACACGAGAGTAACAAGATATGAACCTCCTCGCTCATATCATCACGTGTTCACCACCATCCATGAACCTACCCGTTCATGACACAACATCTCCTGATCCAAGTATCGCACCACTGCGTACAAGCAACACATGCAAGTTACTTCCTACAGCGTCATCGCCTGGCGCAGCCTAAGCGCCGCCAGGCGCAGACCACCTGGTGGGACATCCTTGCCGCTAGGCGCCAGACCTTTCCAGACCCATTGTTTCAGGGTCTATCGCCTGGCGGATCACACCTTGCCACCAGGTGCCACACGTTGCAGGGACATCCTTATTGCTCCATTCGCCTGGCGGCCGTTCGTGTGTCACCAGGCGTTATATCAGTAGCGCACCTGCTACTATTTTTAACACCTCAACCGATCTTAATTGATACAATTCATCCCAATATTTTGTTACATATCCTCAAAAGTATGGCTTAACTCTAGACACATAAACACCTCTATTGTTCTTCAATCTTACTCTCATGCACCTTACTTTCATCCAATTACTTCCAAAATGCCAAAGTAACCTCACCAAGTCCTCTCTTCAAAGAACACTCAATAGTACCAGTTCTGTTCACAATTCCTAATGACAATTCAACGCATTTAAGCAATATATTTCTATTCTCTCGATTTAACCATTCTATCCATCCTTCTACCTATAGGCCAAAAGTCACCAATTCTCACATTAAGGTATCCAAGTTCCCAAACCCTCTTAGTATGTACTCTATATCTTTTCTTCTTATCACCCAACTAATTAAACCACCAAGACAGATTTCCACACTCATTGCTAAAAACCACTCCTAACATAACAATAAATTCCTATGCACCAATTCCTCCAATTTTATTGACCAATTTTTCTATTCCAATTCACTCCAACTAACATCTCTTGCAACCATCCAGTGCAAGGGACATAATTGCCTCTGTACCAATCGTCGCCTGACAGCAAGCAGGGTGCCGCCAGGCGGTGCATCAGTACTTGGACACAAAACCAGGTTTCTGCACATGCGAGGCATCCCAATTTCTCCTAATTTGACACACGATCCAATTCCATCAATCACACTAATTCACATAAAATTCGTCAAAAAACACACCACAATATTATTCCTTACACGTCATATAATCATTGATCTATGGCAAATTAATTCATTCCTTTTCCCCTTCCAAGAATCCAATTTCTGCCCATGATTAATCATACGGGACTTCTTCCAAGCACCATCATACCCCAATTATATAAAGGTTATAATATTTAACATACAATATTATTCACAAAAACACATTCAGAAGTTGCAATGACTCCTGCACCAAACAACACACCAAGAACCACGGACAGCACCACGCCGCCTAGCGGATATTCATCGTCGCCAAGCGGTTCATATCAGAACCCAAAAAAGTAAGGAAAGTCTGAAGCATTGCCTAGCGGCTCCATTCTTACCGCCAAGCGGTTTTTGGGCAGAAACCTAGAAACCACGAAAAACAGTGTCACAAAGAGTGGGATTTCATGCAATGGTACATGGCAAAGCATAATTATTCAAATACGAAATAAAAATATAAGAGACAACTCCCCTTACCTGGAATCCTTGCTCAATTCGAGTTTGGTGTGTGTCCTTAACATTCAATCACAAGCAAGTGAATAACCAATTCAACCACTTCATGTTTCATGATAATTCCTATAATTTTAGGATTACATTGTCACTACTCACATTCAATCAGAACATTACAATAATGCACATTTTAAAATATCATACAATTGGCATACATAAGACTCAAATCCAAGTCCTCTTAACACAACCAAGTACTCTTAACCATTTGAGCTAATACTTTTCCACATCATAATAATTCGCATTAAATGTTATAAAGGCTCTACTACCCGTATTTATTAAATAATTATTTATTTAATTATTTAAATTTATCGGGTCTTACAACAATATCTCTCTTCTTGTCATTTTTGTCAAATTTTAAATTCTTCCCATTTGCCAATCATACGTTTGAATGACATGTGAATTCCTTTTTCTCTGTGAAATAAGTACCTACTTTCCAGTTGTATTGGTCCATACTTTTTGGCATTGAGAAGGTTCCAAACCTTCCATAACTCTCTTTATCATTATCTTCCTCATCACTGTTTGTAGTAGTAAGTAATTCATTTGAGTGCCACTCAATATAAAAAAATATGACACATATGCATTCCTACATAGAAAATCGTTACTAATTTTAACATGGTTAACGATTTGGGCTTAATTGTAACAATTTTTCAAAACTATAGGTCCAATTGAGATTAAAAAAAATTTGTGGACTGTTTGAGATTTTTGTGCGAAAATATGAACCAAAGAAGTATTTTAACCAATATATTTTATTAAATTAACTTTAAAAGTTGAATTTTAGTTTCAAATTAAATTGTAATATGAAATATGTATTTAGATAAAATTAAAATTCGTTTCTATATTAAATAATATTTGAGATGTCTATAATTTCATAGGTTTCGATTTAAATGAAATGTCATTAACACAATAATGAAATTAACGACATTCATATTTTCAAGATTTGAAATAAAAAATTGTATCAAGGTTGAAATAAATAAATATTCTAATTTTATATGCAAATTTAGAAATTACAAACATAGTTTTATTAGTTCTAAATTATATAACTCTTTGTTTATATATCTTATGTATGTTATAAAATATCATTTTGAATAACTGTGGATTAGTTTTTTTGTGTAACAAACAAAATTTTGTAGTAAATTATTATATAATTTGTGTTTATGTTTTACATAGTTTCATTATCTATATGATTTATGAAGGCGAAAACTCTAATACTCAACAAAATGATAAGGGTTCAAATTATAAAGAATGGATAAGCTAAAAAAGTTAATATTAAATTTTGAAAAATAAAATTTAAAAAAAATTGAAAGTCTTTAAGAAATATGAAAGTATTGATAATGATAAGTATTTTAATAGAACGGAGAATTTGCCTTTTTTATTTTTTATATATATATATATGAAGTTTAAAGTATACGAAGTTTAAAATATGATATAATTTTTGTAAAAAAAATATTGATTTTTCATAATAAATTTTTGTTTGATTTTGACCGCAATATAATTTTATTTTGGATTTAGTGTGATCTATCCATGTTTTTTTTTAAAATACAAATTTTCATGTAATAGTTGCGATGCACAACTTAAATTTATTTGTACTTAAAAAAAACTACATTATTCAATTTAAAAATAAAACATAATTTTAAAAATAGTTTAAGAATACAAAATATCCAACTCTTATATGAACATTTATATATTGAATTTAGGAATAAAAAATATTTAACTCTTATACGTTTCATTGTCTTATTTTTACTCCAAACATGCATTTGTGCTACTTGTTCATCTTTGTTCTACAATGGCTCAAATGGAGTGAAATTGCTTGAAGGAAAAGTGAAGTTGATTCAAGCATGGAGCAACAATAGGAGATAATTTGAAGTTTAATCTTTCACCATTTTTCTTTTCCCTTATGAGTTAGTTTTTGAGCATTGATGATAATGAGGACCACTTTATGTGTTGATGATGATGATGTCAAGTTCCACCGAATGACTGAATGAGAAAATCAATAATTGCTTCACCGACATATGTTGGAAATTAATAAATGGTGCATGCTTTGCATCAATGGCATTCCTTTTCTAGAGAATCAAAACATAGAGGAATCATAGCATCTAATATATTCTCTAATACATTTATTACACATATATTAGTTTTTAATCATTATGTAAAACACAAGTTTCATGTACTTTATTTTTGTAATTTTCTATAAATATAAAAACTTAATTATTTGCTTGTGGACATTAATAAAGTAGAGAGATTAGGGGAATTAATTAAGAGCTTAGTAGGATTAACATAGCATAAAATCTTCAAGCTTAAAAACATCAAATCTTTAAATTTCGAACTTCTATTTTAACAAATGTATTTTGTGATGATTAACCTTATGCTTTATCATTATATAAATTTAATAATAAGTACATTTCATGAAAATAAAATTATCATTTGGGAAAATGTAAAGCTTAAATTTGTGAAAAAAAAATATAGACATGAATTAAACTTTCAAGTTGTAATTAACTTGGAAAAAATAAGTGCAAATACTTAAATAAGCAAATGGAAAAGGGAAGTAGTAGACTTGAAAAACTTGAATACTTGATACAATTTAGTAGAGACATGAACATTAGTTTTTCATTATTCTTTCTGATTTGGCGTTACAAAATTATCAATATTTGATGCCTATTTTCCATTTTAAAATTTTGCATCAAACTCTTATATATATACACTTACTTACTTCAATAGTTTGTTTTACAAAAATAAAAAAAAACAAAGTTTAATTAGTTGGATGATATTCACTTTCGTTCATGTATCAGTTTGGTACGCGTTTTTAAAAATATGTCAATTGAGTCTCAACTTTTGAAAAGATGCCTCAATTAGGTCTTTTTTAGCAACAAACTATTAACATGGTTAACGATATTGATATTTTAAATGACTTACAAAATTAAGTATTGATATTTATATTAAAATTTAGTGATAAAAGTCATTAATTAAATTAACAACTTTAATAACTTTTGTCTGAAAAGGACCTGATTGACACACTTCTTCAAAAGTTGGGATTCAATTGACACATTTTTAAAAACGAGTACCAAACTGACATATCTAAACAAAAGTCGGTATCATCTGACTAATTAAAAAAAAACTAAAACTACATGTTGAATATTTTCACCATGTTGTCGGAGACCCATTAGTCATTGTCTTTAGAAAAAGTTTTTTTTTTTTTGTTTTCAACAATAATGATTATCTTTAAACAAGTTATTTATTCAAGCTCATTATTTAAACAGAAAAGTCTTACCTCAAAAATAAATAAAGGAAAATATTAGTGGGAAATGTGATTATTATTCCTGCTCCAATTCCTTTATTAGTACTTAATCCATCAAAATGTAAAATTCATAGATTTATTTCTATACATAACTTACTGGCTTTTAAATTTTCAAATTGTGCAGAAAACTCTGTAAGATGTCAATTCAATTACCTAAAATAGATTTTGATAACATAAATTCAATGATTTATTCCTGGAAAATACAATTAATACAATTGCATCACAACTTCATTTAATATTTATGTCTGCAACATAAATAGTACAAACAAAGACATAGCTCTCAATAAAACTTTATCAAGTTTCATACTAACTAAAAATGCCACTTGAATAATATGTACTTCATTTGAATTTTCCTAAGTTAACATATAAATTATATTCGCTTCCGATGCTGAGATAAACAACCTTAAACTCTTTACTTCGATCAATTGGGCGAGTAACTTTTATTTTCTCGATCCCATATTCCTTTTGATGAATTTGTTTCCTTTAAATAAACCTCTTTCTTTAGTCTTCATTATCACAACAATATTCAAGTTTTTAAAAGATATGAAATAGAATGTCTGATACTATATTAGAAGTGAGTTTTAAGCTTAACTCAATCCTACAAAATCGATTTAAAAAATAGGATTGCATCCATTATATATTGTAAATAGACTTTAGTTCTAATTGATGTGAGACTTCTAACACTTGTTGTGTTGCTCTTAGACTTAAATTAGAGGCTCTTTCGTCAAGCAATGAATGAAGAAAAACCCTCATTCACTTTGTAACTACAATATTTAAACATTGGACTATGAGCCATTAAAAACTCTAAATTCAAGTAAGAATTCTGCTGTTTCTTTATAAGAATATCATTATATTCAATAATCATGAATATTGCATGCATTAAGTTTTAGAATTTAGACTATCTATCGAGTTTTTTCACTGTTGCTTTAGTGTTGTGTCTTCAAAATATATTGATAATAATTAGTTTTAAAATTTTAAAATATATTAAAAAAAATTTAAAATATTAAAATAGTACAACTTTAATGCTCAACAGAAAATAATATTAAAAAAATTCAACAAAGAATCTCGACTCTATGATTTACCAAAATCCTATGTATTAGCTTCATCCAAAAAACATATAAATATCACATGCATTAATTTCTTTTATTAATTAAATAAAAATGAAAACAAATAAATGGACCTTGAACCCTTTAGTAGAATACATATAGTAAAATTCAAAGACTTCAAAAAGAAAAATAAATTCTTAAACAGTATATGTTTGCAATATTTTTTATTTGAATTTAAAATTACATTTAGTTTAAAAATAATCTTGAATAGTAAAAACATGCGGTCGGCAAAGGGCCAAGAACAATATGGGGTGAGTTAGAAAATTTAGTCTACATTTTCAAAGCAGTACGGGTCAATCCGTTTTGTTTTTCGTGAGTTAACTATGGGACAAGTTTAAAAGGGTCAGTCCATATTATCATCTTAAAAAATATCCAATTAAATTAATTATTTTTTTTATCAGTAACATTTTTTAAACTAAAAAGCATGACTGACTATACAAAGGTTCTGAATGTCCCTGAGCATAGATATGCCAATCTCAAAATTTCTTCTTTTGCACTAAAAAATTGGTTATATCCAAAATACTCATTTAGAAAAAAATGGCATTTCATTTGTTTTTGATAATTTTTTTTAATAACCTCTTAATTTCTTCTTTTATCTTTCTAATCCTTTCAGGTGCAAACCTTTAATAACTTTGTTTGATTGACTTTTACATTCTTGGATAGATAATCAATGCTTTATGAGGATTTTTTTCTAGACCTCACATTTCATCACAGCCCCAATAAAAACAACTTTTATAATTAGAATAAAAAATGATAAAACTCTCCTGAAAATCATTATCCAACATTTTATTCTTGTAAGGTGGTCTTTTTTTTTTGTCGTCACTTAAATTGGTCTCTTCTAAAGGAACTTGAGGTTCAATTTGTTAAGACACAGATGGTAAATTCACCCAAATTATCCCTTAGTTGAAGTTGTAGTGAGAGTGTGATAATTTTGTATCCTTTTGTATGTGAATTAATTCACCTATGAGGAAGTCTAAATTGTATATATCTTTTCTAAGAGAGCAAACTTATTAGTCTAGTGTATGTCCCAAGTCACGTCAAGGCAAAACATTCTCTATGATCATGAAGATTCATAACTAAAATCTAAAGCCATAATGTTATCAAAATCACACCCACTTCATTCTTACAAGGTTTTTCACATTATTAAAAGTTTTTATATTACATGATAATTTTCTTGTAAATTTGTCAAAAAAATTTGCAAGAAAAGACTTTTTCCTGTTATTTTTTCTAAAAATTTTAATTGGCAGATAATTCTTTCGTGGGTAATTATTTCCTACAAAATTATAAAATTCACAAGTATTTCTTACAAAATTTGTAGCAAAAAGTGTTTTATACAAAATATTTTACAAACAAATTAACATCCATTTTCTGCAAAAAAGAATTTTCATAACAAAATTTAGAAATATTTTTTACAAAAAAAAATTCAAAACAAAATTGACAGAAAATATAAATTTTTTTGGTAGTTTCATAGCATTCAAGTGAAGACACTCCCTCTTGGATGATTGATGATTCACCAAAATTGTTGTTTTGTCATTCTATCACCTTTTGATCTTTTGATCTTCTGTTATGATTTTACTCATCCTTTGCGACCTCCTCCATTAAGTCTTTTTTATATTCCTTATACATAGTGTCCTAGAATAATTAGTTTTTTAAAATTTTGAAAGATAATAATGAAAGGTTTCCTCAAAGAATCCCATCAAAGAACTTTCAAACTCCATCATTATCTGGTAAAGAAATTGGTTGATATAAGTACCTTTCTTTACCCATTGGTTAATGAATGTTGTAGCATAGAGGAGGAAAGTCTTCATTAACCTTTGATTTGGGCATATAGACATTTTCACCGTTTGTTTACTTTTAAAATTATGGTAATTTTGAAGATTCTTCGTATTCTTAGCTTTTTTTTTTCTAATTCAAGGTTCTTTGTTGTTGATTTGTTTAAAACGACACTAAAATTTGGATAAAGTGACATGCTTTAATCATTTCCCTTTTTTATATTAAGGAAATATATTAGTCTTCCACCAAGTTTTTTGGAAATAAAATTCTTTTTCTCTTGCACAAACTCTTCCATTTCTTGTCTGAAATCTCTTATGCTAAATATGGTCTTACATGTTTAGGGTTTCTATCTTTAGTAATATCTACCATAAAATTTGATTGTGGCTTAACTCCTTTAGCAGTATTGGCTATCATTAGAGGTTTAAAATACTGGGTTTGGAAGAGATCTTCACTCAACTTCATTAGATTTTCATGTGTTAAACTTGAAGAAGATCGTGGTTGATGATTTGATGAATCTAAAACAAGGATGGAGTGAAGCAAGTTTTGATGAAGTAAATATGAAGTTAGGTTAGAGTCTTGTTTAAATATGTTATAGTAGAATTTTAACTGGCTGAAATGTTCTTAGTCTCTTGAAAAATTTATTATGAACACTTTAACCGATTGAACATAATTGTTAATCAACTAATTTCACGAATTAAGTGAAATTAATTACATTGAAATGAATACGATAATTAGTTGAAATATTTTCTACAGTTCCTTTGCTCTAAAGTAGGTAATTTATGGTAACGATTAACTTGATTTGTTTATCTTTTAATAAGACATAAAAATATTACCAACTTTTTTGTTACATGGAAATTATAAGTTCAATTTCCTATCTTATCTTTTACCCCACTTTGTTTTAACTATTGAAAAACATAGGGTGTATTTAATTCAACAATGTTTAATATATTTTCTTTGTATAATACATAATTATCTTCATTTGTTTCATGCTTGTCTTTATTATTTGTCTCGAGATATGCTACTCAATCTTTCATTTATAGATTTTGTTTGTTCAATCCTTCTCACTTTATCAACCAATTGACTCATTTCTTTTTTACTGAGAATTCTAAACTTTGTGACAACCATTTGAACTAATTCATATCCTAGATTTTAGTGGTCTAAATTAATTTTAATAATAATCAATACTTTCATTATTAAATCTTTTAATATTAAATAGATCGATAAGGTTAACATTTGTTTCGCCTTAAAGAATTGTTTATGAAAATTTCTTTTCAATTGAGCCCAATTATTGAATTAGGAGCCAAAGTTGTAAACTAAATAAAGGCATTCTTGGACTGTGAAAAAGGAAAATATTTCATTTCTATATATTGATAACTATATCCCCACATTTGATTTGATGCCGAGTTATACGTTCAACTATCAACTTCACTATTTCACTTCAAAGTTTAGTGAATTTGAAGATTTTGCACACCTTGTGTACTTTATTTCGCAACACAAAATTGATAAGGAAACATACAAAATTAGATTGATTAACATGTCCAAGTTCTAATCCCTGTTGGTTTAATACTTGTTCCAACATTTTGTTTAAAATAAAATAATTTTGAAAATGATATATTTGATTATTACTTGTAGTCGTAATCGTATGTTATTTCTCATTTTTGTTGTAGAACTCAACTAACATTTTGTCCTTTGCTTACCATGTTAGAATTAATTGACAAATTAATTATATTATGTGACTCATTTGAAATATTATGATGGATTCTATTGTGATTTAATTAAATATAAAGACTTATCGGTTATTATGGAAAGTCGTAATAAAATAAAATAAAATAAAGCACAGCCCAACTTGATGGGCGTTAGCTTATAAAAGGATATTAGGATTATGTCTGGTTATAAGGTTCTCTCGTAATAAGTCATCAAAAAAGAGAATGTTAGAGGAGTAATGAAAACAAAGAGATAGATTGAAAAAAGAATGTTGAAGAACAAAGATTGAAGAATACATTCTTATTAGATTTGTCATGGATTAAAGTTAGTATTCTATTATGATTTATGTTTATAAATACGTGAGAATTATAAATTTTAAGATGTTATAATAATTTTTTTTATAATAAAATATTATTGCATGAAAACTATAAAATTAATTTACATGCACACATGGTTTCTCTCCTGAATTAACATTATCATCGTCAGCATTATTATCAGAGGATCATCATCATGATTATGATTTTCTACTCGAGGAATGTCTAAAGTTTTTCTTTTAGGAGTCATTGTTTTTCTAACAATAAAAGTTTATCATTTCTAGTTTAAACCAAGGGATCTAAGACTAGTCATTTATTGTGATGACATATTAAACATTTCGTAATTTCTATGTTTGTTGTCTTAAACATCTAAATTTTTATTAGATACCTCAATCGTTTCACCTTCTAAATTTCTACCAGAAATCTAAGAGAAACTTCTACTATACTTCTCTTGGAAAGATAAAAATTCCTTTTATTATGTATTTAACACTAAACTCATAGTCAATCCATTGGTTGATACTACTACTTCAATGGAAGGTTTTATATTAGCCAAATTTATTGTTTCCATATTGACCATTGTGACATTTTTGTACTTCTTGCATAGTTACTCTATTATTTTGTTCTGGATTTTGATTGTGTTTGTATTTTCATTATTAGTGAACATTGTTATTCTATCACTTAATCTCATACACTTTCTAACACTCAAAACTAATCAATTAAGTGTTTATATTTTAATTTATTTAAACTTAAAAAAAAATACTAATTGTGAAGTTTTTTTTATTTAAACTTATAAATTGGGGATTTTTAATTTAAATAAATGAAAGTGCAAGACTAGTTAAATAATCTTAGATAAAGTAGTAAAATTTGGTTTGACTGTCAAGTTCAAAGAAAAACATTTTTATGCTTGTTTCTAAAAGGATATGATTTCAAAAAGGTAAACATTCGAAACTAAAACTTGTAACTTTTATATTTTAACTTCCAATTAAACCACTACTTATATAAATTGAATAATAAGTAAACCTTTATGAAAATAAAATGATCATCCGCAAATGTAAAGTAAGCATAAATGACCTTGTAATTTAAAATCCTAACATTAGAATTAAAAAAAGCAACATAAGAAAATAAATATGAAGAACAAATTCAAGGATGAAAGGATGTAACTCTAAAGAAATAAATGCAAATTATTAAACAAGCAATTCGAAAAGAGAAATAATATATATGAAGAACTTGAATACTTAATACATTCAAGCAAGAAGGAACATTATATTGAATTCTTTATTATCCTTTGCCTCTGTGGAATTGTCAGTGTTAATATCTATCCTTTTCCCTTTAAAATAGTATATCAAACTCTTATTAATTATACTTCCTCTTCATAAATTAATTATAATACTCTTTAACTTTTTTCTTTTAGTCGCTGACGGTTAGACAACAAATCCAATCTTCTTGATCCAATTTACTTTTTTTTTCCGATCCAATCCATTTAAGATCTATTTTATTAAAAATTCAATTAATTTAAAATCCATTTAAGATCCGAGTTAGTCGTGATCAAAATTTGGTCATATTCAGTCGCGTTGGGCCCAATGGAAATTCGGTTGAATTTGGTTGAGTAACCTTAACCAAAATTTGGCCATATTCAACCGAGTCGGTGGTCCCAGACAAAATTTTATCGTTTCAACGAGGTCGGCTGCGGCCGAATTCAACCGAGTTGGCCTTGACCGAAATTTGGCCAAGTCAACCCTGGCCCAAATTTGGGCGTATTCGGATGAGTTAGCCCTAGACGAAATTTGGCCATTTTGGCCAAGTCGGTTGCGACCGAAATTTGGTCGTATTCAACCGAGTATGCCTCGACCGAAATTTGGCAAAATTCAATTGAGTTGGTCCCGACCAAAATTTTGTCGAGTCGACCCTAGCCCAAATTTAGTCGTACTAAGTCGAGTCAACCCCAAATGAAATTTCGCCATTTTCAGTTGAGCCAAGCCCAACTGAAATTTTTTCGAGTCAATCCTACCCCAAATGTGGCCGTATTCGGCCACGTCATCATTGACCAAAATTCGGTCGTATGCGGCTAAATTTTACCGAATTGGTCCTAACCGAAATTTGGACATATTCGGCTGAGTCGACCCTAATCGAAATTCGTTCGAATTTGGCCAAGTCGATCCCAACCAAAATTCAGCTGAATTCGACCAAAGTTTTTCCAAATTCGATTGTGTTGGCGCTAAAGACATAGGTTTTAGAAAATTCAATATAAATTTCTTTTATAAAAAATAAATCTGGGTTTTGAACTTGATTCAAATATTTGAATCTAGATTTAAATCTTGATCCAAATATTTGGATCTGTATTTAAAAAAAATTCAAACTAATTATACTAAAAAAATAAATTTGGATAAAAAATTGATCAAATTATTTGGATAAAAATTGATGTTATTGGATCCATAACCACCCCATCATACGATCGTATTCAGGAAAGAGTTCGATCGTTTCTAAATTTGAATCCTCAAGAGGCACGACATGAATAAATCATAGAAGAACGCAAAATAAGACAGATATGGAGGACGTCACAATCTAGCAGATTGATAAGATAAGTGAAGATTCACCACAAAGATGTTAATCTTTGATAAGAATTAGAGGCTCATCTTCTTGAAGAAAATTTGTCCCCAAATTCGTACAATTTAAAATTTAGGAGATAGTCCCACCCCAAGTCGACAAGTATAACTACTTACTTCAATGAATTAATGTATGTACTAATAAACTCTTTCGTGAATTTTTACTCAAATTACTTGAAATCTCCTAATTTATTTTCATTTTCCTTGATTATTTACTTTTAATAACAATAATATTTGTAATGATAGTCTCAAATTTGAGTTTTAAGTACATAATTACATAAATGCCAGATTTTTTTCTCTTTGAAATTTTGAAACAGATTTTGTTGTTTTTAATTATTCTTAATAAAGAATATTTTTACTTATTGAAAAGAAGGTTAGGCATTCTTAAAAAGAATTTTGTTCTTCTTAAGCGTGAGTGTTGCTTATGTATTAATTTGAATAGGAATAGGAGGAAATAAAACTCCAACCAGTTAGCTGTTTTTCTTTTATTAAATCTAAACAAAATCAACTGGAAAAATTATTTTCAAAAAAAAAAAAGAAAAAAGAAACATACGATATCATTAAGAAGTTCGTATATAATTATTTATTAAAAGAGATAAATAATATTTTAATATCACTATGGACTTTCTTCATCTAAATAATAGAAAAAAACATTTATATAATAATATTATAAATTAACGCATAATAAATAATAAGAAAAATATATTATTGGTAGTTGTTATTAGTTAGATTTGTAAACAAAATTCTATACTCGAATCAATTGTTGAGGATTTTCATGGTGTGATTTGGTTTGATTTTAGACTAAATTATTACCCCATAGGTTGGTTGGAATTTTGGGATTTTAAAACAATGTTGGTGCCTACTATTTATTGAAGAACTATTTAGCTTAAAAACATTAACAAGTAATAAATTTAAAGAAAAACATTGATTATTCTAAAACATTATATGATTATAATCACAAATTTATAATAAATTTAATAGTCATGTTCAAGAGTTAATTAACTCTATACTACATTAACTAAAAAGTCTATAAACTTACACAGCCAACAACAATAACATAATACTAGATTTTCTGCATTAGAAGAAATACTGAGCACAATTTAATTTGACAAATGTTTTGCATCCTATGTAAAGTAAAACATAATCAAATTGAATCTAGTAACATTACTATTAATAACTCAGATTCATGTTCAGTTTTCTGGGGTTAGATACTAGCCTACAAAACACTATCATTGTCATGCCCTCTTACCCAGAGAATAATAATTGAATAAATGGTACACATGCTACACTCACATAAATATTATACTGTTCTATCACTATCAACAAATAACCAATCATATTATCACCATAACATGCTTATCTATCATGGGTTGCTTTCCAGGGAGATGGTACTGCTGTGTTTATTTCTTATAAAAAATATAACACTTTACTCTAACCAAATCATGATCATTCATGAAAATCATTTTTCCAGATTCTCTACCGAGTTTTTCCTTTTACCCTCTACTAAGCTTTCAAAATATATTAAAAAAGTTTTAATATATTTCAAAATATGGAGCCATCAGTGTATTGTGAAGGCTCAGCAGAGGAAACAGTAAAAAACTCGATAGAGAATCCAAATTCTAACCGATGATGCTATTGTGCTAAGCAGCTTAAAGATAACCATGAATAATATTAATCATTGAAAACAATCCAACACCAGAAGAGTCAAATCAGTATATATAAAATGAGGATATGAGAAAGTGACATAATATTAACAATGTCATGTTACTTTAGCAACAGTGTTTCTATCTTCCTCTAAATGGGGAAGGAGAAATTCTTAATCAGTTCTATAGTTCTATAGTTCTATAAACTTCAGGTTTGCCAAATTAAGGAGAAATTCTTATTTAGTTCAACCTTCATACTTGTGCAGCATATGGTTCCAATTGCTTAGCCTCTCTCTGCAAAAATTCAACAATTAATTTGATGGTAGAGTCTGGTCTTTCCAGATGAGGAAGATGGCCACAATGGGGTATTTGGCGAATTGTTGCATCAGGTAATTCACAGTGGAGTTGCTGCAAGTCAAAAAGTTCAAAACCAAACTTCAGTTATGATATTAGCATGGAATAGTGTTCCCTTGCACTCCAATCAAGTGAAACAAAGTGAGAGAGAATTATGCTTTCTGATCATTACTTTCCAGCATGTCAAACAAATATTCTACATTTCTTGCTAATCACTTTGTTAAAAAAATAGTGCCACAGAAAGTAACTTACCACCGCAAACTTATTGCTGATGATGCGGTCATTTTCACCCCATATTATCAGTGTTTTCTGCTTTACCTGTTAAACAAATTCAAAACATCTTAATGAGAATGAAATCAAGTTTCTTAACAAAAAATGGAACTCCCTTCAGTTCATCCATCTGTTAGAAATTCGAGTCTGAGTTTAACATTGGGTAAAAATTAGAACGTTAAACAATATATAAGGAAATGAATCTTATCTCATAACAAATGGATTTTAACAGTTCTGCTGCATATATGGGTGGTTCAACCTATCCAACAGTTTTTCATGTTTTCTTACATTATCTCATAACAATATTTAGCTTTCTAAGCAACTGTTATGTCTACCAAAACCATTTTTCATCCCAATGAATAAAAGAATACTTTTACTCTTTTTTCTCATGGCAAAAATGGCTCTGGTCAAGTCTTGTTAAAGATATGATTCAATTAGGTTAAATGTAACTAGGTATATAAGATATATCTAGTAGATATGTAGTGATATTATTTTATCTTGTTACCTTAGTCATCATGTACATATAGCATTGTAAATAGATGAGTGTGTGTATGCATGCCCATAATACACACTATTCCTGTAATCCTACATGTCTAGTCTGGCATAATAAGTCTACATAAAAAAAAAAAATAGAAAACTTCAAACAGTGATCAAAATAATGCAGACAACCTTCCAAACATTCCGGTTTATGCAGCTGCAGCCTTTAATTCTAACAAAACTCAAATAATATTGAAAGTGGAATAGACAAATTTGATAACAGTCTCCATCTAAAAATTGTTCGCTTTAAAATTTACTGAAAAAGCTATGTAAAATTAATCATCTTAAGCATTTTCCTTATAATTATATGTATATATACAGATAAAGAGTTGCAAGTGAAATTTTGAAATTATGGTCATGTGGACCATAAGCCCTATTCTTAGGAAGCATTTTTATTTCATTAATAAAAATTGCATAAAAAATTGACTCATTCCAGGAGATTAATGAACTAATTGCAGTACAAATTGAAGCCATGAGACAGTTAATAAATATGACTGATGCTTATGAACACAAATACAGTTGTTGCTCGTCTGGAAAGACAACAATGAGAAAAGTAAACAACTGACAAAATAAAGTCCAGCTTCTTTGGATTTCTTGGTGCTATCCTCTGATGGCCATTAAAAATACACTGATGTTAGTATTTTAAAAATCTTTCTAATATAATTTAAAACATCAAAATCAGTGTTTATAGTGTATTTTGAAGACACCATTTAAAACATCAAAATCAGTGTTTATCAGTGTATTTTGAAGACACCGCATATAAACAATAACAAAAACCTGGGCAAAGAATCCAAATCCATGAGTACATGACTTAAGAGAGAGCTAAAAGTTGAGTGATCCAATAAAGGGTATTGTTAGATATAGTTTGATATTATTAAGATATTGTTAGATATTGATAACCACAATATCAAACAATATCTTCTATTTAATCTTTTTATTTTCAGTTACTCTTTTTACTTGTACCTCTCTCTATTATAAATAGATTACCCTATGTGTGGTTTATACACAAGGGAGATTAATCTCAATCCCTATCTTCTTTATTTTCAACATGGTATCAGAGCCTGGTTCATACCGGCTCAGACGAGTGCAGTATGGTCCTAGTATCGAAAGTCTTCCTGGCAAAGGTCCCAGATAAGGGTTCCAGGTAAAGCGTGTCCCGTTAAGAATAACGGCGGTACAGAAAAGGGCAGAAAAGGAGTACTCGTGGTTGGGCAGCTTCCGCTGGAGAGGGAGTCTACCAATGTGGTTGAAGGGACTCACCCTTGAGGGGGAGATTGTTAAGAATCCAAGTGTGAGTCTAAGTCCCACATTGACCAGAAATGAGAAAGTAGAGCACTATATAAGAATCAAGACCCATAAACC
>Ga0214543_1006122_pt1 | contig 21642 bp, 13 predicted proteins | sample CNSS2metaG_FD_160094 | JGI IMG/M metagenome (GOLD analysis project Ga0214543, IMG submission 160094) | Root nodule microbial communities from cowpea collected in UCLA plant growth center, Los Angeles, California, USA - CNSS2 | ecosystem: Host-associated > Plants > Roots > Nodule | place: USA... | reverse complement strand
TATATATATATATATATATATATATATATATATATATATATATATATATATATATATATATATATATATATACATATATGTATATATATGTATATATATATATATATATGTATGTATTAATCATAGTAAAAGCATATAACCATCTAAAGTACAATAATAAATGAACGTCAATTAATGAAAAAAATATCGAGAACAAGGTTTTGGTTACTAATGTAATCAATAGTAATCATTGCTTTGAGTAGTATAAATAAGATGAAGGGTGAAGATATGTGAGACAGGTAAAACAAAAATAAAGAAGAGATGATAATACAAAAGAGAGTGATGATATGTAATAAGAACAAAAAGGAAAAAAATTATATATCATCAAAGTCTCAATACAACCTTGGTGTATTTTCCACAATTAAGGTAAGGGGAAGAGACATCTATCATTTTATGCTTTTTCTTTTATTATCTTTCTATCTCCTCATAATTATTTTTACTTTTATATTTACCTTAAGTGAGATGTCCTTAACCTCATTCTAATTTATATTTTGTACTCGTTGTTATTTATTTATTTATTTTTATTCATCTTCATATGTGCACTGGTTCTATTTATTTAATTTATATTTACTCTCATTTATTTATTTATATTTATATCCAGTCACATATTGATCTCCTTTATTTATTATATTTATTTTTAGCTATGCACTAATCCTATTTATTTATTTATTTGTATATTTATATGATTTAATATCAAAATAAAACTTATAATAAAGAAATATTTGATTATTGTAGTTGGAGGTATGACCTTGGGGATTAAATGAGTAGTTAGTACTCATGATGAGATGTTCTTGAGTTACTTTGTTGGTCGTGATGAGACTCAATTATCGTAATTAGTTACTACAAAATTAATAAAAATCAAGGTAAAATAAAGATCAAAGTTTTATGGATTTAAAAGAGTTTTCATTTTATTCTATTTTATCAAGACATGTTATATTTTTGTGATATTTGTCTCACTTCCCTATTTTATGGTTGTGTATATATATAAATAAATATTTTAATCACATTGTAGATGACTGCCCCTAACATGCCCGACCCATTCTTTGTCGATATTGTAGTAGTCTTTCCAGGAAATGCATGGCAAACCAATGCGGTAAATAATTCGATAACATTTCAAGGAACAATAAATTCTACTATCATCTTCCTAAATGCTCCAAATGCACTGGTTATCCTTGGAGGATAGATTGTAGTCACTTTTAATTTACCCCCAATAGTCCAAGTGAATCATATTCATAACCTTCTTCCTCCATATGTTTGAAGGCTAATATACGAGGGAGAAACTATAAATAAATAATACTCATTCCTCTTCTAGTATAGAAAATATAATATAAATACCAAACGATGTAAATATAAGATGCATACCAATGGCGGAGGTTGGAAGGGGCAAGCGGGGCCACGACCCCCCTCCCCATATTTTTTTTCATTATTTTATATTAAATTTATTTAAAATTATATAAATTTTTAAATTTTTTAAATTAAATAATATTATATTCAAAATTAATAAAAATTAAATTAAGTATTTTTTATTTATTTTATAAAGTACAATAATAAATAAAAAAATATAAAATCAAATATATAAAGAAACAAAATTATTAAGATATTTTTTATTTTCTCTCACATTGTCTTTTGAGTTTTTTATATTTGTATTCTTCTCTCATGCTTATTTATTTACTTTTGTTACTAAAAAAAAGTTAGACATAAACTCAGTATTTCTATCCTCATTTTTTCATATTTTCTCTTTCATTATTAAATAAATACGGTAACTTTCTCTTGTAGTGAACTTTTTGTTTAACATTTAGCATTATTTTTCATGTCATGACTTTTTTTTATATTCATTTTTTTTAATATAGAAGAAGAAACAATGTACTATGTGATTTTTTGTAGTCGATTTTTAATTGTAACTTGATTATCATAGATTTTTTTAGTAATTATGTCTCTCAACTTTTGATTAGATAATGATAAATTATTTTTTAGTCTTAAACTTATTTTTTAAACAGGTATATTAATGAAACACAAAAGAATAGATTTATTTTTTAAAATTGATAGAGAAACTACTGGTGAAGATGAAAATATGATAATATGGTTGTTTATCGCATAACAATGAAATAAAAGCTTGAGAATATTGTTTGAATGAAATGCACGTTAATAAAATGGAAGATAAGTATTTTGCAGATAATACACTATAAGAGAAATAATTTTTAACGGGGGTTATTTTTAGCATTCCCAACGGTTTGAACCCCCGCTAAAGGTGTTACCAGCAGTTTGATTTTTCCCTAGAAAAACCAGCGTCGTTAACGAATTACCGACGATTTTGGGTAACCTCTGGTAAAGTAGTACTGACCAACAGTTTTGGAACCCCCGCTACTTACTGGCGGTTCTGAAACCTTCGCTACTTACCGGCGGTTCTGGAACCCCTAGTGTACTTCCGAAAGTTTTTCAAACCTTTGTTGGGTTTCAATTTCTCAATTTCAACGTTTTTAAATTCCTGGTGGGGTTTTTTCACCCCTACAATTCAATTCAATTCATTATTTATAGATGACTTTTGTTTGGTGTTTTAAATCCCTTTAATTTTATTTGGTGCACTTTTTTAATCCACACAATTCTTGAAACATATCAAATAAAAAGCAAGAATTCTAAAATTTTGATATTTGTTTATAACTAGATATAACATTTATAAAAACAAGAAAGTTTGTTTGTCCAAGGTAAACAATAAAATTTAGATGTTCAAACTAGTGGAATATTACAATATATTTGTTTCTTCATAAAAGTAAAATAGTAAAAGTCTAATATAACATTCTTCGACTATCAATCTTGATCTTGATCTTGATCGGAATCATATTTGTTTCTTCATTAGGAAAACTCCCTTGATCAGACACCTAACATAAAAAAATCATAATTACTAACATTCATTACAATAAAAAAATATATATTAATATACTAAAGATTTAAATATTACCAGTGATGTATGAAACATAGGAAAGTCTTGAGGCAATTCTCCTTGATAGTTTTGTACAAAAAAAGTCATCATTGCCTTCATTTCATTGACTTATGATGTTAACGAAGAAACCTATTTTAAAACACAATTAATCACACTAATCAAACTATTTTAAAAACATAAATTTTAAATCAGAACAGACTACGGACCAATATAAATTTTAGTAAATTATTACATAAATTGTTGATAGTATTGAATTGAATTCATGTTACGGGGTGAGGTACATCAAGTACAATGTTTACATGCACTATGAACATTCAAAATCAGAACAGACTACAGACCAACACAGATATCATATTGTCCATTCACACAAAAAAGCTGAAGTCAAAGTAGAAATAGTCAAAGGAAAAAGGTTTAGTGTGGTCACTCAACCTGAAAATATATTGTTTTTCCTTTTCAATATTTTTAAATTTAAATCAAGTTTTATACTTTTAATTCAACTCTCAATCAAAAATTATTATCATGTTTTTATTTTTCTTTTTACATTGCTTAATATCACCAACACATGTTATTATTCACATTTTCTAACAGTAATAGCAAAATACTTTCATGTTCTTCTTCACTAAACCTGTCTTATACAGTAAGATGGACAAAACATTTATACAGAAAATTTCAGATAAATGAAACTAAATGAAAGAAAAAAAAACTAAACAAAGGTACAAAAAAAAAGAAAGAATATAATGAACCACAATAGTAGAAAAAAAAATAGAGGAATAAGCAATTTCAATTTCCTTGATTTCCATTGTAAGATTAAAGTAATTAAATTTTAGTCCTAAGATCTTTCTTCTTGTTTATCACATGTCAGACCTTCTCAGTGACATGTATGTATAGTTAGTTTACTTTTTATAGGAAGAGAATTACATTAATAGAGGCTAATTTAGGGCATGTTAAGTTATTTATATATGGCCTATTTTATATAGCCCAGGATATATGTATATTAACAAATTATTTAATGACAAATATATACTACATACATTCAACTTTAATAGATAAGTGATGAGATATCTTGTTCAGAAAAAAAAACATTAATAACTTTCACATTTTCATAAATTTAATGAATTATGATAAAAAAGGGTTTTTTTAATTGTCTATATAATATAGTTATTACACAAAATAATGCCACTAGGATTTCTCAATTGAAAGAACACTTATTCAATCATATTCAGATCAAGGATTTTGGCTTCTGAAATACTCTTTTGGTATTGAAGTTATTTAGTCAAAAGAAGGTGTGGTAGTTTCACAAATGAAATATGCTCTTGATACTATAGAGGAGATAGGATTGGAAAATGGCAAACCCATTGATAATCCTATGAACACGAATCAAAAGTTAATGGTGCCGAGATTATATTTCTTATGCAATTGAAGTTGTTAGTCAATTCATTTAGAATCCTCACATTGACCACTAGAATGTTGTGATTCACATTCTCAAATATATCAAAACAGGCTCCAGAATGTTGTATGACGACAAGGGAAATACTCAAATCTTAAGGTATTGTGATATAGATTGTGTTGATTATTGCATTGACAGGAGATTCACCACAAAAAATATTGTCTATTCATCGGAGGGAATATCAGCTCTAGGAATACTTGGAATCTAAAAATCATATTTAGCTTGCTCTGAGATCTTGATTATTAACTCAAGAAAATACAATGAAACATAGTTGGTCTAGTTCGATTTTGCAGTTTTTTGTTTGAGGCCCAAACAGCCTAACTTTAATTGGATCGGTTCATATTGAGTTATCAGGTTAACTAATTAAAATAAACCTACACTGATTTTGCATTCTTATCACCAAACACCCTACTACATTACTTAACAGCTGCTGTTGGAGAAAGACTAATTCTTCTGCCATTCATAACATTTTGTTGATATTAAACTATGCCCAATTACAATGCATATTCTTTCTAGGACAAGCATTCAAGAATTAGCTGAAGACATGGCCACAACTCTGTTTTGCCCATGTTCTTTCTAAGGGTTATGACGTACACAACATATTGATGGAATTAGGATAATTAGTTATTGTTATGGATTTGATGTATAGTTGATTGATTGGATTCACAGGTTGACTAAGACCCACTTATAGTAACAATACAAAATCAGTTAATATTATCTGGACATGTGAACAAAAGGTTATTGGAAACAGTAATAAAAAGTATATATTAAAAAAAAATTTGTATAAAAGTTTAGAAGAAGACTAAGAAAAACATTGTATTAAAAAGGATCTTAAGCAATATTTGTGAGGATTTGAATTTTAACTGAAACTAATGGTGTCAAGTAATCTACATAACTGATCTTAGCAAGTAAAACAGGACTATAGTAGCTCCCAATCAAGAAATCAAGTAAAGTAGGAACATAGAGTTGAGGCCTCCCTTTTGAACCATACCCACTCAGATTACTAGTTGTAGAAAATGAAGGTATATGTATAAATGTAACTGGATACATTTGTCAAGCGGTTTGTGTAAGGTTTAATGATGAAAGTAATAACAGCTTGAACACTGTTAGTTGGGCCTTCCACAAGGTAACAAAGAGCCCAACATGTATGTTTTACGACTTCTTCATCGTTGAAGTGGACTAGTTGTTGAAGGACACAAGATTAAAAATGTCTATTTTCTTTTAGTATGGATGGAAAATAAAATTTGATTGAGTTAAATAAGTATGCAGCAGGGAAAAAGTATAGTACTTGCAAAGATCAAAGCAAGGCCAAGTGATTTCAGAATAATAAACCCTGTGAAGCCATGATAATGTATAGAGGATCATATTAGGCCACCCTAATTGTGCAAGAATAGATGAATCCTACAAAGAATTAATGTGCTTAATTACTTCTAGACCGTGCAAAGAATTAAAACAAATTTAACTTTTACATAGGAAATTCATACTACATAATCAAATAGATTTATAAAAAGGCTTTTTTCATCCAATATGTTGACATAAAAGAGAAACAAACCTTGTTAAAGAGTGTAGCAAAATCCACAGTAATCTTTTTTTCCAATATTTCAGTTGGGATGTTTTAATGCATCAACTACTTTAACATCTTTCAGCTTTTCAACATCCTCTTGTTTACATATAAACATGAATGGTCAATAAATGTATGGTCGTTAACAGATTAACATCATCTTCTTTACACATAAACACAAAACCTTTCTCTAATTCAGAAACATAGTCAATTACAAAATTAAACACAACATATATGTCATGGGGACTTTAATATTTTATCTTCTTACTCTATATTCATTGTAAGTGTTTATAAAAAAAATGTATAAGCAGGACCTCTATTGAGAAAGACAAAGTTAGAAGTGAAAGTTAATGTTATCGCTAGCAACTGCTTGAGCTGACTTCCCGTTGGAATTTCTTATCTTCTAATCCACCTTGGAACAACTTAACCTAATCAAGTTTTGGACTAGAATTTCCATGGCTATCTTCTGATGTTTTCTAATTTGTGAACTCAAACCAAGCACAACACCTATGTTCTTTATGGACCTTGAGCATGACTTCTTTCATGACCAGACCCACCATTGACCATGTTAACCATTGGAAGACAAAGAAACAGGTAATGAGTGACATTGGAGAGCATCTTCCCATTGAAAAATGATCAACATGAAAACGTTAAGAAGCACCTACCTCCTTAATTTCCGTTGAATTTTTCCAAGTTCTGCTCCACTAATATGAAATGGTGAGTCAATTTTGCTGTTTTTTTCTGGACAAATTTCAACTAACAAAACACACTTAACATAAATAAATAAACAATTTCAACTACGACGAAAACCACAAAATTAAGATGTAGAACCTGAAGTTGAAGGAAATCTTCTTTGAAAAGAAACTCAACAAAACGTGGAACGACACCAGCTTGAATAACTTCCTCAATCGGAGGGCTTCGTTCTATAACAAAAAAAAAAACAACGCATTAAGACATAGAATCCAAACGATATATGCTACTAGGCGATCAACAAATAGAATTTAGAAGCACAATATTGACAAAGCATGAATTACAAATTGAAAGCATGAGTTAGAATTTTGACAAAGTGTGGTGGCTTCAAGTTGAAGAGTATTATCATCCGACCAAACTACAACAACCATCACTGGAAGACTCTCTAACTACAAAAATAAGTAACCTTAAAAATTGGTTCTATAAACCCTAATTCACACAAAACCAATAAACAAAAACCAAAAGAATGCAAAGAGTGATGATGCACCTTCTTGTCGATAGTGGAAGTCTTAGATTTGATGCACCAATATTTCACAACCAAGAGGGGGGCTGAATTGGTTTTAACAAACTTTGCCCAGTTTTAGCACTTTTGAAATTGTTTTGATAAACCCTTTGCTTGTTGAATCAATTGAAATAGTGTGGTTTGATGCTTAATGTTTGGAGCATTTATACTATGACAAAATATGAAGAGGAAGAGATAAAGCACACAAAGTTTTTATATTGGTTCGATTCCTAAGAATCTACATTAGTTTCATCTAGCAAACCATAGCTAGAGATTTTCACTATATCACAAGAATTTTAAGATTTACAAATACACTTGATAAATCTAAATTTTAAGATAAAGGAACACACATGCAAGGCTTCCACACACTTGCTCAACCACACAACAGCAAGACTATCACACACACTTGCTTTAGACAGAAAACAAAAGAAACAAACAATTTCAAACTGTATCAAAACACAAGAACAAAACCTACAAAATGGATTGAGTACACCTTTTCCAAGACTGAAATTTCTTCATCTTGCCAAGTCAAAATTGAATGTGTCTTGATAGAATTCTTCAAAGGGACCTTCCAAGATAGCTCCAAGAACTTGTTTCACACTTCTCTTTCTTTCTTTTGGTTTAAACAAATTGTTTTTCAGAAAGTGCAGAAACTGTTTTTATATAACAGCTGCTATCAGGCACGAACCTAGTTGACTACATTAGTTGGCTAATCAACTATATTATGACAAAGTCCAACACCAAGTTTCAGGATATACGTAGTTAACTATATTAGTAACCTAGTCAACTATCGGGGCAACAGATTGATATTTTCAAGATATCACATACATGTCATATTAACCAATGTAATGCTATTATGGGCATCATAAAAAACTTAACACATCACACATGCATACATTTAATAGCAATAATCTCCCCTTTTTTTGATGATGGCCAAAACAAGACAATATATACAAGAGATACACTAATTCACTTGCTTTTTGTGACCCATATTTGTTACTTCATATATTGTGTCAAAAATTTTCACAATACAAATATACCAAGATAGCATGTCATGTTAATTCAGATATAAGCAGTCAATAGTAGTCAATTTTTAACAATACTGAATACAGAGTTCTCCCTCTTTTTGGACAGAAGCAAAACAAGGATATAACAATTAAAACAGACAAAATAGCAACTTAGACTTAGTGAGCATATATATGCAGAGATAAGAAGATAACCCCAAGGGACAAAAAAAGAGTAATCAGCGGTGAAAGAGTGCACTAGTCTGACATATCATCTGTAGTAGAGTAGGTTTCTTCATCAGTAGCAACATCAGCAGCATTATCAGCGTTTTCTATTTGGGGATTGTCTTCTTCAGCAGCGGATTCATCTTCACTGATAACAGAAGCAGAGTTTGCAGCTTCTTTTGTAACAGGATCATCTTCCTCATCAACAATTTGATGATGCTTCAGCAATTTTGTAGAACCAAACAGGCAACTGAAAGAGTGAGATCAGCCAGAGAATGTAGAACATCAGAATGCATGGAGTGATCAGTGGATAATGGTGGCGGTGAAGTTGCTGCAGATGGAGAAGGATCATCCTTAAATGTCCACTCATTGTCAGTGAATACAAAACCCATGTGATGAAGAGCATTGAGTTCAATGAAGTTGGTATGAGTGAGTGGAACAAAGATTTCATCAGCCAAATCAAGATTATAATACTCAAATACTTTTGACAAGAATAAGGCGTAAGGTAGGGGATACATCTGTAATTTTGTAGTCTTCATGATGGTGTCACACACAAGGGCAGACCAATTGATTTTGACCCTGGAGTTTATGGCATGCATTAGAAAGATATCCTCTGTTAGAAGTTGCCCATGATTTCCAACTCTTGGAGCTAAAATCTAACCTATAATGAATGCCATGACAAGATCATCCCTCTTCATACCACCAACTTTGTAGAAGTTACATTTCTTTGCACTAGAAGGATTACGCAGCAAGGATTTGTATATCTCCATTTTTCGTAGATTTGGGGAACCAACATACAACTTTTCTCCCCCTAGTTAAAAGCTATCAATAGTGGTCCAGACAGTATCATCCAAAATTATATTGACCCCTTTCACCCTTGAAACCACCGTACCAATATCTTCTCAAGCATTGGCATAGAAAACCTTAAGAAGGTCAAAGATAGTAGATACCTCGAAGTTGTACAAACTTTTCCAAGCTTTGATAGGCAAAGTGCTCTTGGAACTGAAACCCATTGTCGCGAAAGAAATCTATGTCGATATATTTCGAATTGACAATGTTGCGATCCTTCCAGTTCTTGACAAAGTTGGCTTGCTTCTCATCATCATTGATCCAACCATCGAGTTTAGCAGGACGAGAAGTGATTTTGACAGCTATGTGCTTTATGTGTTTGGGACGCGAGGATGACGAAGCCATTGATGAAGGTGCATAGATTAGGGTTTATGTGTGGTGGAGAGAAGATGAGAGAGAAATGGGGTTTTAGGGTTCTGAACAGATTTGGGAATTTTAGATTTTGTAGAGAAATGAAGTTTTAAAAGAGAAGAAAATTTTACCAAACCACTTTTGTGCCATACGTAGTTAACTAGGGTACTAACGTAGTTGACTACTTTCGAAATATGCCAAAGGAAATATGAAAAATGTGTGACTAGTTAACTAGCAAGTTGACTATGTTATGCAGAATGAGAAAACCTGATGCAGAGATGACAAGTCTGATGCAGGGAAAGTATAGTTAACTAAGGAGTTGACTACATAATGTAGAAACAGAAAAAAATTGGTGCAGTGGTCGTAATTCTGATGCAGGTTAAAAAAATAGTTAACTGCAGAGTTGACTACGTAATGCATAAACAGAAAAATTAGTGCAATGGTGAAATTCTGATGCAGTATGAAGGGGATAGTTAACTACAGAGTTGACTATGTAATGCAGAGACAGAATAACAGGTGCAATGGTGATAATTCTGGTGCAGTATAGTTAACTGTATTTACTGCAAAGTGCAAAATGTGAGGTAGTAGCTATGTAGTACATGTAAAATCAAGTATCCCAAGTTCACTTCGAAGTACGTAAAATCTTTCTCTAGCCAAAGGTTTACTGAATATGTCAGCCAATTGATTATTTGTGTCAATATATTCAATTTTGCATTCTCCTTTTGCAACATGATCCCTAATAAAATGATATCTTATTTCTATATGTTTGGTTCTAGAGTGCATGATTGGATTCTTTGTGAGATTTATAGCACTAGTAATATCACACCTAAGAGGAATGTTGTCTAAATGAATACCATAATCTTCTAGGTGATGCTTGATCCAAATGGATTGTGCACAACAGCTTCCTGCAGCAATATATTCTGCTTCCGTGGTGGAAAGCGCAACACATGCTTGTTTTTTAGAATTCCATGACACTAATGAACAACCTAATAAATGACATGTTCCACTAGTACTTTTTCTATCCACTTTACAGCCACCAAAATCAGAGTCACTATATCCCACCAATTATATGTTAGCCCCTCTAGGATACCATAAGCCTAGATTTTTAGTGCCTTTCAAGTATTTCAAAATTCTTTTTATAGCAGTTAAGTGAGACTCCTTAGGACATGATTGAAATCGTGCACAAACACACACATACTATGCATGATATTCGGACGACTAGCGGTTAAGTAAAGTAGAGAACCAATCATACCTTTATACTTTGTTTGATCAATACACTTACCTGATTCGTCAATATCTAAATAGCAATTAGTGGCCATAGGTGTTGAGGATTTCTTACAACTGTCCATAGAGAATTTCTTTAATAATTATGCACAGTACTTGGCTTGGTGGATGAATATACCATTCTAAACTTGCTTGATTTGTAATCCAAGAAAGAAGGTTAATTCTCCCATCATAGACATCTCAAACTCTTGTTGCATATTTGTAGAGAATTCCTTGCACAAAGAAAGATTAGTGGATCCAAAAATGATATCATCTACATAGATTTGTACAAATAAGAGATCTTTATTGGATTTTTTGACAAATAATGTAGAGTCAACATTACCTCTATGGAATTCACACTTAATCAAGAATAGACTAAGTCTTTCATACCATGATCTTGGAGCTTGCTTTAAACCATATAGAGCTTTCTTTAGTTTGTAGACATGATTTGGAAATGCAAAGTCTTGAAAATCAGGACGTTGTTCTACAAATACTTCTTCCTTGATGTACCCATTCAAAAAATCACTCTTCACATCCATTTGAAAGAGTTTAAAGTCCAACATTGATGCAATGGCTAGAAGAATTCTTATAGCTTCTAATCTTGACACCGATGCATAGGTTTCATCATAGTCAATCCCCTCTTCTTGACTATATCCTTTGGCTACAAGTCTTGCTTTATTCTTCACAATGCAGCCATTATCATTGAGCTTGTTTTTAAACACCCATTTGGTTCCAATAACTTGTTGATTTTGGTGTCAAGGAACTAGATCCCAAACTTCATTCCTTTTGAATTGGTTTAGCTCCTCTTGCATTGCAAAGTACCAATTCTCATCCTTGAGTGCATCATCTACTGTCTTTGGCTCTATTTGGGATACAAATGCCACATTCAAACATAACTGACTGAGATGCTTCCTTGTAGAGACTCCTTTTGATATGTCTCCTATCACATTGTCTAGTGACATGTCCTTTGGAGTAGTCCATATTGTTGGCAGATCATCTAGTTTACTTTGTAGTTGACTATTTGTGGCTGTATCAACAGTTTTCTCTTCAATCTGAACATTTTGAGGCTTTTCTGCTAAATCTCCCCCTGTCTCAAGAAATTCATCGCTTTTTCTAGGTTCATGCATGTTAGTATAGGTTTCCAAACATTCATCAAATGCAACATGTATTGATTCCTCAATAGTTAAAGTTCTTTTGTTGTACACCCTATATGCTTTGCTAGTGAGAGAGTAACCCAAGAATATACCTTCATCAGCCTTTGAATCAAATTTGCCAATGTTAGATTTTCCATTGTTTAATAGAAAGCATTTGCATCCAAAAAATTTCAAATGATAGATAATTGGTTTTCTTCCTTTAAAAAGTTCATAAGGTGTTAATTTTAAAATGGGTCTTATCAATACTCTATTTAGCACATAACATGCAGTACTTACTACATCAGCCCAAAAATATTTTGGCAAATTATTTTCATTCAACATGGTTCTTGCCAATTCTTCCAAGGACCTATTTTTCCTTTCTACAACACCATTTTGTTTTGGTGTTCTAGGTGCAGAAAAATTGTGTGAGATCCCATTTTCTTCACAATATGTTTCAAAAATAGCATTTTGAAATTCACCTCCATGATCACTTCTAATGGATTTAATTCTTAAATCTTTCTCATTTTGTATAACATTGGCAAATTTTTTAAAGACTTTGAATGTGTCATTCTTAGCAGATATAAAGAATGTCCAAGTGTACCTTGAGTAGTCATCTACTAGAACTAAAGCATAATAATTTCCCCCAATGCTCCTAGTAATAGAAGGTCCAAACAAATCCATATGTATTAATTCTAATGGATTAGATGTAGAAACAGTTTGCTTTGATTTGAAAGAGGTTTTGATTTGCTTGCCTTTTTGACATGCATCACATAGCCTATCTTGCTCAAATTTAATGTTAGGCAAACCATTTACCAATTTCTTTTTAGCTAGTTTGTTTAGATGTGCCATGTGAATGTGTGCAAGTCTTTTGTGCCAAATCCATGGATCATCTTTTTTAGCAAATAAGCAAAGAATGGATTTGAAATCAGAATTTTCAAAATCAACCATGTAGATATTTTGAATTCTTTTTCCAACAAGTACTACTTCATTTGATGATGCACAACATATCAAACAATGATTTGATTCAAAAGTAACCTTCAGGCCTTTATCACACAATTGACTTATACTAAGCAAGTTATGTTTCAGTCCTTCAACTAATAGTACATTTTCAATGACAGTGGAAGAAGAACTTGTTACCTTGCCTACACCTAAAATTTTACCTCTATTGTTATCACCATAGGTAACATGACCACTTGCTTTGTATGATATTTTGCTGAATTTCTTTGCATCACCTGTCATATATCTTGAACAACCACTATTCAAATACCACATTGATTCCTTGACTCCAAGACTTATATGCATAGTAGTTTAAAGAGATGATGCAGGTACCCAATTGAATTTGGGTCCTTTCATGTTAGACAAAACATTTGAATTCTTGGTTATCCATTTATATTTACCTTCAGGAACACCATGATTCTTAAAGTAGCATTTATTTGATGTATGACCAGGTTTCCAACAGTAAAAGCAAACAATAGAAGATGGTTTACTCATGTTAATGAATTTTCTTGACTCTAGTCGACTACCTAGTTGATTTTCGTGTTCTACATATCCTATGCCTTTTTTGTTCATTACATTTCTTTGGGAACCTATCATAACATCTAGATAATTTCTTCCTAGAGTGAATCTAGTTAATGTACTCATTAGATATTTGATTCTCTCTAATTGTTTGGAACAATTTTCACAATTAAGCACACTCTTTTTGCAATTACCACTTTTATGCTTTTCAATATTTTCAAGCTCAGTTTTCAACTCATCATTTTCTGTTTCAAGCTGTTTTAATCTATTTTCAAGCCACCTATTTTCACCTTTATGTATGTTATTAGAGTATTGCAACTTTCTAGCCTCTTCATGCAACTCATTATATACATCAAGTAGTTGATAGAACCTATTTTCATAGCTTTCATCAGTAGATTCAAGATTACTTACACTGTTGGCAGAGGATTTTTTATCAGCCATCAAACACAGATTTGTTTCTTCCTCATGGCTTTCACTTGAATCACTAGAGGTGCTGGAGTCATTGCCAAGTAATATATGCTTTCTTCACTCTCTTGGACTTGCTTGTGGCTTCACTCTTTTCCTCCAATTTCTTTTTGATCTTAAGAATTGGACAATCAGGTTTGATATGACCAGATTTGCCACACTCATAACATGTTGGAGTGCTAGGTGATGACTCTTGCCTCTTGGAAGGGAATCTTCTATTTCCTGCAGCTGCAGATTTTGCATTAGATTTATTTTTGTACTTCAAAAATCTTGAGAGACGTTTTACCATCAGATTCAGTGTCTCAGAATCATAATTTTCATCCTTCTGATCTGCTGTTTCTTTATCTTTGCTGGCTTTGCTTCTGCTTTCAGTTTTTGCAGCAGCTTTTAATACAATGCTTTGCCTTTTCTCTCCTTCCTCTTCCTTTTTTAGACGTCCAAGTTCCAATTCATGTTCTCTTAGTTTTCCAAAGAGGGTTGCCATACTCATTGTCAGTGGCGGATCTTGACTAAAAGTGTCGGATGGGCCAAAGTAATATAATTTTGAAATCATTAGATTCGATCATTAATATAATGCTTCAAAAAATGGCTTCTCTAACTGAACATTTTTTATCATTAGTATAATGCTTTAAAATATGTGTAGAGGTATAATCTATCTTGTTTTAGTCAATAATTTTCTTTTCATCACTCTTAAATGATTAATTTATTCTTTCATTATTTATCAACATACTTTTTTTAAAATAATACTAAAAAATAATTGATCACAATCTAATAAAAAATTGAGACATGTAATTATTAAAAGAAAAATATATTCATTATTCTTAATACATAATACACTATTATTTTTTTCTATATTCATAAAAAAAAAAGAATATACAAAAAGCTCATTAGATAAAAAAAAATAATATTTTTCATTATCAAATAAGACAAAAGACAAGAAAGGAAGAGGATAAATGAGAAATATAATGAGTTTATGTCTAACTTTTTTTTTCTTTAAAAACAAAAAGAAGACATATGAGAGTGAGAGATTATTACAATTTGTGAAAAACTAAAAAGACAATGAAAAGGAAAATAAAAATTAGGTTAATAAATATTTGGTTTAATTACTCTTTTGATTCATGCTTTTGTTTAAAAATGTTAAGTTGGTCCTCCAATTTTTTTTAGTCTCAATTTGGTCCCAATTTTTGAAAAATTGGTCGTCTTGTATGATAAATTTCATTAAATTCCTCGAAACATATCAATGATCTTTTCATTAAAATTGAAACTCTTAATATGGATGATTTGCTTTATTGGTATAATTAACCTAATCCTACTGTCAATTTTTAAATAAAATCAGGGGTCAAAAGAAAAATTAAACCTACATATTTTCATTATATTTAATTTTATGTTTTATTATGTATTTACATTAAATGTTATGTTTAAATAAAAGAAATAAAAAATAAAAAATTTAATTTTTATTAATTTCTAATATATATTACCTATAATTTAAAAAAATTAATAAATTTTAAATATATTTTTATATTATATATATATATATATATATATATATATATATAATAAAAATTTTGGGGGGGGGGGGCGGGGGCAGGCCCCTCCTTGCCCCTAAATAGCTTCACCACTGCTTATTGTGGTGAGATCTCTTGGTTCTAAAATTGCAGTGACCTTAGGCTGCTATGCTCTATTTAGACTTTTCAGTATTTTGATATTCAGTTCTTTCTTTTCAAAGACCTTTCCCAAGGCTATGAGATGATTCACAATATGAGTGAACCTTTTTTACACATCATAGATTATTTCTTCAGCCTTCATCCTAAACATTTCATAATCCTGGATTAATGTGTTCTTTCTAGCTCTCTTGACTTCATTCGTGCATTCATGAGTTACCTTTTAACACATCCCACATTTCTTTGGCGGATTGACAAATTGATACCCTGTAGAATTCATCCAATGTTAGTGCAGATGAGATTATATTCTTGGCTCTCACATCATAATGAGCACGTTTATTTTCATCACGAGTCCAGGATAAGAAATCTTTAGGTATAGTTTTTCCTTCCTCAATTTTTGTAGGTATAAATGGACCATTAACAATAGCATCCCATACACCTTTATCAACTGATTCTAAAAAGATCTTCATTCTGATTTTCCAGAAGGGATAGTTATCTCTAGAAAATAAGGGTGGTCTTTTTTATTAAAGCCCCTTCAGAAAAAGTTTGTGAAATATTGGCCATCTGTCAAGATCTAGTCGACTATGGATTCGACTAACCAGCTCTGGTGCCACTTGTTAGATTTGAAGCACCACTATTTCACAATCAAGAGGGGAGTGAATTGGTTTTAACAAATTTTTCCCAGTTTTAGCACTTTTAAAATTGTTTTGATAAACCATTTGCTTGTTGAATCAATTGAAATAGTGTGGTTTGATGCTTAATGTTTGGAGCATTTATACTATGACAAAATATGGAGAGGAAGAGATAAAGCACACAAAGTTTTTATACTAGTTCGATTCCTAAGAATCTGCATCCAGTTTCATCTAGCAAACCACAACTAGAGATTTTCACTATATCACAAGAATTTCAAGATTTAAAAATACACTTGATAAATCTAAATTCTAAGATAAAGGAACACACACGCAAGGCTTCCACACTCTTGCTCAACCACACAACAGCAAGGTTATCACACACACTTGCTTTAGACAGAAAACAACATAAACAAATAGTTTCAAACTGTATCAAAAACACAAGAACAAAGCCTACAAAATGGATTGAGTACACCTTTTCCAAGACTGAAATTTCTTCATCTTGCCAAGTCAAAATTGAATGTGTCTTGATAGAATTCTTCAAAGGGACCTTCCAAGATAGCTCCAAGAACCTATTTCACACTTCTCTTTCTTTCTTTTGGTTTGAACAAATTGCTTTTCAGAAAGTGCAGAAACTGTTTTTATATAACAGCTGCTATCAGGCACGAACCTAGTTGACTATATTAGTTGGCTAGTCAACTATATTATGACAAAGTCCAACACCAAGTTCCAGGATATACGTAGTTAACTATATTAGTAACCTAGTCAACTATCGGGGCAACAGATTGATATTTTCAGGATATCACGTACATGTCATATTAACCATTGTAATGCTATTATGGGCATCATCAAAAACTTAACACATCACACATGCATACATTTAATAGCAATAGGAAGCCTGAAGAGGAGCTAGAAACTCTTGCTAAGCTTGGAGACCTTCGTGATGCTTCTTCTGCAACCATGCTTTTGTGGATAAACTATAATATTCCTGATCGAGTTGCCATTGGAGAAAGCGAGACCAACGTTAATTTGAGATAGTTTGCAACCATGGAGGAAGCGTAGTACTCGACAATAGTACTCGACGGTGCCTTTTTGGGCAAAGGGAGATTCCACGACAGCATTGGATCACTTCCTGACTGAGTGACGATGGTGAAGTGAGACGAAGATTTGTAGGAAAAGAGAATATTTCATAGGAAAAGGCCGGGTCACGCGACAGTTGTGAATGAAAAAGTAAGTACTCTAAATATGAAAAAGGAGGAATATGAATATGAAAAGCAAGAAAATGATCTTCGTTAAAAAATTCCAAGACTTACGAGAGATTTTTTAAAAATTGCTAATATTTACTTGAGGTTTCTACAAAACCTCTGTTATTTACCAGAGGTTTGACTAACCTCTGTTACGTGTATGTGTTACTAGAGGTTGTTGTAACCCCTGATAATAAACCTCCCTTAAAATTAATATTTTTGGTAGTGATATGGTTATTTTCATTGAAAAAAGTTAACTGAAAAATTTAATTATAATTCAATTATCATGAGTTCAAAAATATGAAAAAACGATAGACATTCTTTTAGATTTTGATAATTATAAATATACTAGATTATGTATTCATATTTATTGAATTAGTCACAATAATATTAAATATATAATTTTTGAGTATATTATTTTGGCTCTCCAAAAATTTTAGTAAAGATTCGCCATAGATGCATACAATATTGTAAAATATATAAATATATGTATATATAAATATTTTAAGTATATTATATGTTATTGTAGAATTATGTATCAAATTTATGAGTACAATATAGAAAAAGAAAATGGTCACCGCAATATACATTAATATTATGATTAGAAATGTATCAAAATTCATTACAAGAAAAACTCAATTTATTTACGGTTGAAATTCGTATGTAACTAATAAAATCTGTAGATAAGAGAATATTACCTACAAATTACATATGAACAAAAATTCGTATATAAATATATCATAATTAAATTCACATATAAAATTATCTATAAATAATTATATACAGATATATTCGTGGATAATTATCTACGAAATATTTCAAATATTATTAATGTTATATATAATTTTAATATTTTGATATAATTAAGTTACCTTTACACATAATAATAATTATTTTTAATTAACTAACAAATTATTTAAAAATATTTAATATTCAAATTTACAAAGTTAGATACATAATCAGATTGAATAATACTGTTATAATGCATGGAATTAGCGACCAAAAATTAGGGTTTAGGCTATGACGTTAATTAAACGGCTAAAAAAACCTACAAACGACATAAAATCATGTATCAAATTATTTATAGTTCTATCTCAATAAGCGTTGGGTGCCCTAGGATTAAATTTTCACTTTCTTATTCTCGTTCATTTCCCTCCATCCTTTTTTCTATTTCGCATGGGGTCCTATTCTTCGCGCGCTTTTCCAATTTCAATCTCACACTTTACAGTGCGATTCTCGCCCTTGGTTTGCGATTGCGATTGCTCGAGCCTAGGCCACCTTTCAACCCATTTTCCCTCTCTTGCGCTTCAGACACAATCCCCTTCTTCAATCTGCCCCTTTCTTGTTCAATCTTCCCAAAATCCCTTTTTTTCTTCTTCAATCCAAAACCCTATTCGAACCCAGTAAAGTCCCAACACTGTTGAAGGAGATTTGGCAGCTGGTTGAGCTTCCAAGCACAGTGTTAGGCGCACTGACGTTGTTTGTGGCAGCTGGTTCGTTCTTCTTCGTTGGTAAGAAGAAATCTGAAGGATTTGGTGTTTGTACTGCGACTCTCTTTTTGAAATGAGGATTTTAGAAAGATAGTTGTTTTGTGCAGAGTGAATGGTGCGTGACTGATTCGTTCTCTATTCAGGGATAATAGTGCTGGAATATTGGTAAAATGAAAATTAGAAACGAGTGCGGCTGAAGTTAGGGCTATGGAATTTTAACCACATTTAAAATGAGCACTATGCTGGCAAGAGATGCTGATTTTCTATTTTTTTTAGTGCGTGGGTGAGAAAAGTGAACTTGAAATGCTTGTTACATGAAATTAAAGGAATAATGTATCATATTCTGAACGCAATTAAATGAAATTCTGTGCTATTTATTTGCTGTACCATATGTGGTGAGTGCATTGTCGTGATCAGTTTCTAAATGGTTGACCTCGTGTCTTTGCATTACTTCTGGAGAAAATATGGTTGTTGTTTTCCTTATTAGAATTTTATCTGCAAATCATTTCATGGTGGGAGGGAAAAGTGTTCCATGTATAAATTTTACCTAGCATGTATAATTTCAATCACATTTGCCATATTCATTTATGGAGGCTCCAGTCTCTGTTCTGTAGATTCTGCTCCAAGTGATAGTATTCAAACGTTATTAGTGAAGACATTTTTCTCTTCTTTTCTTACGAATGTCTGAAGGCATACCATTATCTGTTATTGTAAAATGTTGAGAAACTTGAAGGTTGTGACTTAGAGTTGTTAAACTTTTATTATCAATTATGAGAATGCATTCTATGGAACCTGTATATTCTGTAGACATTGCCTTTCATGAAGAATATAGTAAATATATACCTTACACTTTGATGAATTCCTATATGCCATTTGTCTGGTATTTTCAAGAGAAACATTGGGCAATATGATTACTTAAATTTTACTTTTATAACTCATTTATAATGGCCTTGAGGACTTGGTTGTACTTACAGAATCTGTTTTTTTCTTTAGGACCATCCATCAATAACACTATCACATAAGAAAGAAAGAAACATCCATTGCTGAATCAAAAATGCAGTCCAAGATCAGTGCTTTCTTAAGATCCACCCCAGATTCCTCTTCTCCCAACAACGACCATGATTTGTCAACCTGGGAGAATCAGCAACACCACATCATCAACACCTACACCCGAAGGCGCCCAAACCCTGACCCCGGTACTTCGGATCCCAAACCCTCAACACTCGTCAAAAACAAGAAGAGAAGCTACGCTCAGTTTCATCTTGATTTTGGCCAATCCGATTTCCTCCTACGCTCGTGTTCTACATGCGGCATAAAGTTCACTCCCGGCGATCCACAAGACGAGAAATCCCACAACGAATTTCACAAATCATACACGCAGGGAATCCAATTCAGAGTTAGCTCTCTGCCTGCATTCTCTTCTTTTACGGTTTTTTATTCCTAATTCTATCTTATTTCCAACGTCTGTTATTCTGCAGGGTTGGACCAAAGAAAATGTTATTCCTCTACCCAGTTTGGATTCGGGTCGGGTCGTGTTGTTCTCGGAGACCGACCGGGCTTCTCACAGGAAGAAAGTTGAGGAGGTGGTGAGGATGATGGAAATTGAGATTGGAAGTGGGTGGATACTTCACGAGCGCTGTAAGGTGTATCTGTTTATATCTCTTAACAGGGTTGTTGGGTGTCTCGTTGCGGAACCAATTGAAAAGGCATTCAAAATTGTGTCTGGCTCTGTTGTTGGATCTGTTCACAGCGCGAAGAAAAGGGGAGTAACGACACGCTCTACCACTCTTCAATTTGGGAATGTTATTTTCCAAAGGGAGGTCCATAGAAAAGTTGCTAATGTGAGTGATTCTGAAAAGATGGAAGGGGCAATCTTCTGTGACAGCGAACCAACCGCTGCCGCTTGTGGCATTAGGGCCATTTGGGTTACTCCCTCCAACAGAAGAAAAGGCATTGCAATCCAGTTGCTAGACGCTGTGAGGTAACTTAATTGACTCTGAGGAACTTTAAATATTTTATATAAAATCAATAGTTCATAGGTTATTCTTCAACCATTTACTTGCCTAGTGATTTCAATTTGCTGTGTTAAATTGGTTGCAGGAAGAGTTTCTGCCCAGGTGTTGAGCTTGAACGTTCTCAGTTAGCATTTTCCCAGCCTACCTCTGCTGGAAAGGCATTAGCAGCTAGTTATACTGGCACTGGCTCATTCTTGGCATATTAAAGCCAACAAAACAGTTTATTAGTGATTACTTATTTTGACTGTTAATAGGTACAAACGTAAGCTATTCTTGTAAAGTGTAACATTTTTTAGCTCATATAAGCAATGAATCCGTCATCTCATTGTTTTTTGTTGGTGCAAGGCTTTGTCATTGTGAGTTGATTTTACCATTTAGTTCTTGCAAGTCAAGAGTTAGCATGTATGGGAGAACATCCGTTTGAAGACTACGACTGTGACTGTGACATTTAAACATGTATTTTGAAACTGCAAACTGAAGTTCACACTTTCCAAGTACTAGATTAGGGAGCAAGAAATTGTATCTTTTTTTTTTTTTTTTTTTCTGTTGATTGTTTGCAGG
>Ga0214543_1006119_pt1 | contig 21645 bp, 15 predicted proteins | sample CNSS2metaG_FD_160094 | JGI IMG/M metagenome (GOLD analysis project Ga0214543, IMG submission 160094) | Root nodule microbial communities from cowpea collected in UCLA plant growth center, Los Angeles, California, USA - CNSS2 | ecosystem: Host-associated > Plants > Roots > Nodule | place: USA... | reverse complement strand
AGACACAAAAAATGGGGATTAGTGGTATATTTAGATCAATGTAACCCAAAATGTATTTATTTACAAAAGTAAGGTAAAATTGAGGATTAAGTAGGTTAAAAGCTTTGGAAGAGATGATTTTGCTAATAAAATATAGCTTGGATAATGGTAAAAATTAACATTATCAGACTTCCACTGAACTTTCTCTTTATTGTCCATGAAGATGAAGTTCTCATTTGGGTTTATGGTTTGTGTTAAAAGAAATCTTTGCATCACATTAAAAACATGAGTCATACATTTAGAGTCAATCCACCACGTATTATGGGGAACTTCAGTTAAGTTTGATTCAAAATATATGTAAGCATTTTGCTCACCTTTCTTTTCAAACCAAGCTCTAAGCTTTATGCAGTCCTTCCAGAAATGTCCAAACTTCTTGTAGAAATGACATTTGTCATTTTTCTTCTGGATTTTGGTTGAGGACTCGTCAATCTTTAGTGATCCTTTACCCTTTCTATGTTCCTTAATAACTTTCTTTCCAACAGCTCCTTGATTCTTCACATACTGAACAGAATGGCTTCCTAAGTTCTTTAGTCTGTTCTCCTCCTAAACTAGCATATGTGTAATTCATGCACGTTCCACTAGTCTTCCATGGTGTTGTAGTTCATCTAGAACGGACCATACTAAGATGGTAATGAGTTCAAAATGAACTGCATGAGAAAACATTCATCCACTACCACTCCTATAAACTTAAGTCTGTTGCGATATTTGTCATCTCTATCACATGCTCGTGCATATTACGCAAATAGTCAAACTTCATGGTGGTCAACGTACTCATCAATGTCTCAGCAAGAGATTTATCAGCAGTTTGGGAGCATTCTTCCACAAATTTCATAGACATTTTTGTGTTATCGATTTTGGGAAGAGCTAACTTAATATTGGTTTCTATGCTCATTCTCATAAACATTAAGCTAAGTCTATTTGACCTTTCCTAAGCTTTGTAATGGTCTTTCTCTTCATTGCTACTGGCATTCGTTATAGTAGTCGACTTATTAACTTGAAAAGGTAAATCAAGATCCAACACACCGAAGTGAAATTGGACTCGTTCATTCTAGTAAAAGAAATTCAACCCATTAAAGACTGGAACAAACATAGCGTGAGAGTGTAAAGATACCGTAATAGAGACTGCAGTTAACACATGTCTAACATTAATGCTTTGAGTCATAAAACTAATGTAAATACAAATTCAGACATAAACAATCATTTTGTGCATACTAATGTTCTCCTTTGGGAGATCCATTAATACATAAATATAAACATAATGATGTTAATCATATTATAACATTATTGATAATTGAAATATGCATCATCTAGAATCACCTACTACCTTTGGGTATATAAATAAAACTAGTGACAACATACAAAATTATCTAAAATCATGCTCATTAATTATGTGGACAATTAATCAACCTTTGGGCAATCCTGAAATGCCTTATAATAATGAACTTCAATTAACCCATAAATCAATTATTCATAATTTAGCATTCATACTATCGGTAATTGAAATAAAAAACCATTAATAATTTGAAACAAAAAAGAAAAACTTTAAAATTTTGACCACTTTGGTGACTAACAAAATTTATCATTTTTTATTTCAAATAAAAAATATATATGTCTTTAATTGCTATAAAATATAGATAGCATCATAAATAAAATTGAAATGCATTATTTCAATTTATGTGATGGGATTGATTTTCAATCCAAGTCTTTTATTTGAAAACTTTTATATACAATTTACGTATTAGTGAAATTGCCAGCGATTCAATTCTAACTGGAATTGACATTCACGTAATTTGCAGGCTATTCACGTGAAGAGAAAAAATCTTTCAAATCACATAAGCATTCAATTCAACTAAACATGATGCACCTTGATATAAATCTTACATATCTAAGACTTTGGTTTTTCGAATTCACATCATCCAAAACATTAGAAGGGAAAACGTTACAACGGAAAACATGAATTCAATTTAAATCAATTCATGGCATAATGAAAAACACTTTTGAATTTAGGCACGTATGATTCAAAAACTTTTCTATTTTTAGTTACACCACATGGAAACAATTTTCACCAAAAATCAATTCATGCCCTGACAACGTTTCTAACATGCAACTTTCAATTCAATCATGAGGCATATATTCACTTTTACATATGCAGCAGCGAAAAATAGTAAAACCCCTAAATCTTATAATTTGGGTTCATCTTAATTAGGGAAATCATCACATAAAGGGAGAATCATAAATCCTACAACAGATGCTCTGATACCACATGTAAAACAATTAAAGATCTTTAAAATTTAAAATTCTCACACAATAAAATATAATAGAGCATTAACCTTGATCCATAAAAGATCATGTGAGTATACGTTCTTCAATTTGTAATTTGTGTGCTCTCCAACCACAATTTCTCAATCTATCTTTTTACCTTTCTTTCCTCCTTTCATACGTTCTTGATGGGTTACTGTGAAAGAACCTTATAGCCAAAGGGAGAACCCCAATCCTTTTTATAAACTAACATCTATCAAGTTAGTTTTTATTTTATCTTTATTTTATTTTATTATCATTTCCCATAATAACCAATAGGTCCTTATATTTTATTTAATCACAATTGGGCAATCATAATATTTTAAATGAGTCACACAGGAGAATTAATTTGTCAATTAATTCTATCATAAGAGACTCTCCTAACTCACTACACAAGCTGACACTCTCCCCTCACACACTTCTCACATAACACACCCACACGTGCACTAATTCACCTTAACTAAGCCACACACACTAACTAATCCACCTAACTCTACGCTAACTCACACACCAACTAACTCCTAACATATTCATTTAACCAATTTAAGTCAAATAACAGAAATGTCAATGATTGGCTCACGTGCGTACTCTTAGTGTTTCATCAACCATCTAACATCCTGCTCCTTCAGAAATAATATAAAAAGGAGGATCATAAGGGTTTAAAGAGGGTTGGGAGTTTGGAAATTTGAGAGAGAACGGGAGAAAAAGCAAAAGGAAGAGAAAGAGAGAGAGAACGAGGAAAAAGCAAAAAGAGAGGAAGAGCCATCGCCATTGCTTTCTAGTTGGTGATCACTGACGTCGACATGGTTGGCTATTTTGTCTGTGCAGTATACTTAGAGCTGTCAAAATGGGTAATCTGACCCGACCCGGCTCAACCCACCATGGGTTGATGATTTAGTGAGCCAACCCAACCCGGCTCTCTTTTTAGCGAGCCAAAAAAATCCTAACCCGGCCCGACCTTCCACGGGTTGACGGGTTAAACGGGTTGGCTCACGGGTTCACTTAATTAAAAAAAATACAATGTTTTTATTTTATTTTAAGTCAAAACTAAATTATAATTCTAATTAAAATCTAAATAAACTTTAATACAATCGAAATACAAACCAAAATAAAAAAAATACAAATTATTTATGTGTTGGTTAAAAAAAACCTAACATGACCCAAATATAAAGCCCAACTTAATAAAAAACACTTGTGTAACCCTTTTATCTGCAGGTTGGTGAGCCAACCCGGCTCACCACGGGTTCAACCCGGATGAGCCGGATCAATAATCAACCCGTATTGAAATTTGTAAAAAAAATTTAACCCAACCCGACCTGGACCTGTGGTTAGCCGGGTTGGCTCGCGGGTTCCAACCTATTTTGACAACTCTAAGTATACTCCTCGAGTTCAAGGTTTTGAAGCCCAGGTTTAATTCTTTGTTCTTTTCTCTATTCTTTATTTAAAATCCATGGATGAGATAGTGATTGAGATTTAATTAAATTTTGTTATGTGGAGATGGAATTGGAGTTTGCCTGTGGGTCTATCTTATTGGAGAATGATATAACCTATATGCATATTTTATGATTTTGGATTTTAACCTCTTTGTTTGATATTTGAACGAGACTGTGATTGTGATGTTGTGATTATATGTGAGTATTATGGTCTTGTTTTCTATTATCTAGTTTTGGATTTTCAATTTTGCCACATATTGATATTTTAGAGTATTTTCCTTGATGTAGAAATGGAATGGAGTAGGATTAGAGTGGTTTATAAAATATTGATAACGGAAATTGTTGTTAATGAGAGAAAGATGATTTTCGATGCTTGAAACTAAGTTTTGGGATCAAGGAACGTGTACTTGTTTAAATTGAAGAGTTTATTTAACGCGATGTGGCCATATCAAGGAATGTATATTCTTACTTTTATATTTTATTTTTTTAATGCTCGTTCACATGTGCATTTGGAGGCAACTGAATTGGGTGTTTCGTAGAGAAAAGCGAAAACATTTCGTGTTTGACAGGGGTGAACAACAAGTTTGCCTTTGGTGTTGTGGACGACATTTGGTGGATTTAGATTGGGGTGCTTTGTAGTTCCATAACTGATTCATGTTGTGGGTTGGTAAAGTTGTCGTCTTGAATAGAGAAACCATAGTTGAACAAATTCAAGTTTTCCGACAAGTGGTTGGTCTTCTTGATGGCATTGGATGTTTTGTGAGTGTGTTTTTGTTGTTATTAGTTGGTTTCTGATTGTGTATTATGGCGTTGTAAAGGTTAATCGTTTTGTGGTTTGGTCAAGTTGTGGACTTTGCCATAGCAACAAAAGTTCAAGAAAGCGAAGTTTTCCGACAAGTGGTTATTATCAATGACATTGGGTGGTATTTGAGTGTGTTATCCATCACATTTGGTGGTTTCTGAGTGTGGCTTTTGTTGTTGCATTGTTGACTCATTTTGGATTTTTGTAAAGTGTTGGACTTTGGAAGAGAAACCATAGTTAAAGGATGCAAACTTTTCGACCATGTCGTTTATGGCAATTTTTGGTGTTGTTCCTCACTAAAATGGTTTGACTGGTATCCTAGGGAACAAAATTTGTCACATCAATATGGGAACCCTAGTGCAATTAAGTGGGGACCTGCGTTTTAGTTTTTGAACAATAAAGTTCGACCCTTTCAATCAAACAATAGTCTAATAGTCATTCATGCTCCTGCAGTTCAAAAGCGTATTAGATAACTAGTTACTCGAGTTCTACAATTTGTTGAAGATGATATTATAGATTAAGCTGTTGAAAAACAACAAACAAATGTTGGAGAACATATTGAACAACCAGTTTGACAACAAGTTTCTCATCAAGGCAGTGAAGCAACAACATTAAGAAGATATACAAGAATCAAAAGATCAACACTTTCTAGTGATTATGAAGTGCATTTACAAGAACCATTACAACATTAGAGTCGAAAATTATCCTAAAATGTTCTCACAAGCCATAAGTTCTAAAGACTCAAATTTATGGTATGATGCTATGAAAGATGAAACATATTCAATGGCATCTAATCAAGTCTAGGGTCTTGTTGAGTTACCTAGTGATGTAAATTCCATTAGATGCAAATGGTTTTTAAAGCTAAAAAATACTTTCAAGGTAACATTGAGATATAAAGGAAGAATTGTTGTCAAAGGGTTCACTTAAAGGAAAGGAATCAATTACAAGGAAACATTTTCCTGTGTCTTGAAAAGATTCTTTACAAGTAATCATGCCATTAATAGTTCATTTTGAGTTACATCAAATGGATGTAAAAACGAATTTCCTTAATGGTGATCTAGAGGAAGAGGTTTACATGAAACAACCTGAAGAATTCCTCTCTAGTGATGATGAACACATTAGTATGTAAATTTAATAAATCCATCTATGGTTTGAAATAAGCTTCACATCAATGGTATTTAAAATTTCATGAAGTTATTTCTTTATTTAGTTTTGAATAAAACATCATGGATCAATTTATATACCAGAAGGTTAATGGGGCAAGATTTGTTTTCTTATTTTATATATGGATGACATAATGCTTGCAACTAATGATTAGGGAATATTGTATGTGGTAAAACAATTTCTCTCAAAGAACTTTGATATAAAAGATATGGATGAGGCATCTTATTTCATAAGCATTAAGATCTATGGAGCAAGATCTCGAGGTACTTTGGGTTTATCTCAATAGTTTATACTAACAAAGTTTTAAAGAGGTTTAATATGAAAATTTGTTCACCAAGTGTAGGTCCTATTGTGAAAGGCAATAAGCTTGAGTTAGGTCAATGCCTGAAAATTATCTTAAATGGGACTAGTTGAAGAATGTTCCATATGCTTCAGTTATTGAAAGTCTAATGTATGCTCAAGTTTGAACCAGACCTGACATTACATTCATAGTTGGAGTTTTGGGATGATATCAGAGTAATCCATATGTTGACCACTAGAAAGCTGCAAAGAAGGAAATGAGATATCTTAAAAGAATAAAGGATTTCATGCTCATATATAGATGAAATGGTAGTTTGGAGGTGATAAGTTACTCTGATTCAGACTTTCTTGGTTGCATTGATACAAAAGCATACCTTGATTGCTACTTCTAGTATGGAGGTTCAGTTTGTTTCTTGTTTTGAAGCTACCTCGCATGGTTATGGTGAAGAGCTTTACATTTGGGCTTATAGTTGTGGATTCAATGATAGGCCATTGAAGTTATATTGTGATAACTCTGATGCGGTATATATGGCTAAGAATAATATAAGTGAAAGTTAAAGTAAGCACATTGACATTAAGTATCTAGGCATAGGAGAACATGTTAAAGAAAAGAAAGTGGTCATTGAGCATGTTAGTACTAAGTTGATGATTTTCGATCATTTGACTAAAGGCATGCCATGGAGGTTGAGGAATTACAACACTCATTAGAGGAGCATGAATTTCAAATAAATGAAAGACAGTTTGTTCAAGAATAGGCCCTTCAAGCTAGAACTATTGGAAAACATAAGAAATAGTTCAAGAAAGGCAACACATTCAAAAAGAAATTTAAGTTAGAAGAATCTGTCGAGAACAATGAGTAGAGACAAGATTCCAATTGTGGTGATAAGAAGAAATTTAACAAGAAGAAGGTTAAAAGCTATAACTTCCAAAACTTTGGCCACTTTGCCCGAGAATGCTGGTATGGTGATGGGGAAAGAAAACAAACCAAAAAGACAACCACGAGCTCACTTGGCATAGAAGGAAACGTCTGATTTAGAGGTTGTAAAGCTAATGGCTCAAACTAGTGTTGGTGTGGAGGATAAAATTGCCTGGTACTTGGATTCTGGTTGTTCAACACACATGATAAGTAGGAAAGAGTGGTTTGTACAGTTGAATGTAGTGAGTCAAGACAGAATCAGATTTTGCAGATGATACTTGTCTTACTGTTGAAGGAAATGGGCGTGTTGTGTTGAAGAACTATGATGGCAAAGAAGTGATAGTTGAAGATGTCTTGTATGTAACATGGTTGAAAACTAAATTGTGAAGTTTGGGTCAACTATTGCAAATGGTTTTTGGAGGTGTATGATTAGACCAAGAAATTGGTCATTCATGCCAATCTATCTTCCAATAGAACATTCCAAGTCAGAATGCATACACTTAAACATCATTGTTTTGTTGTTGCTGCAAAAAGAGATGAGTGGTTGTGGCATCTCAGGTTTGGGCATCTAAACTTTAGAAATTTGAGTGAGTTAAGCTAGAAGAAGATGGTTGTTGGAATGCCGCAAGTACTAATTCCAAAGGTGATTTGTAAAGAGTGTGTGTAATGCAAGCAAACTAGGAACAAATTTTGCAAGTCTTTACCTTTGAAAACAACCAAGAAATTAAAGGTTGTGCATTCAAATATTTGTGGGCCTTTGTAGATGAAGACACCAGGAGGTAGTAGATCATTTACTACCATCACAGATGATATGACTAGAAATATGTGGTCCTACTGTTTGAAGAGGAAAAATGAAGAATTTAGTGTATTCCTACGGCTTAAGTCTATGACTAAAAACTAGTGTGGCCAACATATGACAGTGTTAAGAACTAATAGAGGAAGGGAGTATAGTTCAGTTGAGTTTAGGAGATATTGTGAAGATTCAGGCATAATACATGAGAGAACCCCTCCATACACATCACAACACAATGGTATTGCAGAGAGGAGAAATAAAACTTTTCTCAATATGGTATGATGCATGCTTAAAAGCAAAAATGAGCCTCCTTTTTTCGGGGGAGAAGTTGTGTCAGTAGCTGCCTATGTCTTGAATAAATCACCTACCATGAGGCTAGTAGGTGTGATGCCTAAAGAAGCTTGGATTGGACATAAGCCAGATGTTACAAACATGAGAATTTTCGGATCCTTATGCTTTCAACATGTGTTAGACAAGGTGAGAGGAAAATTGGATAACAAATGGCTACCTTTGTTTAAGATTGGTTACCATTCCATTAGGGGGTCATGTTTGATCATGTAACTAGAAGGGTATCAATCAATAGAGATGTTGTGGTTGATGAAAAATCTTGCTAGGAGTGGAAATTTGTTGGTGAAGAAAGTGAACAGGGTGACATCCACGATATCATTAAATGATGAATCTCCATGAGTTGAAAGTGTCACAAATCTGCATGAATCTAATCAACCAACAAGGAAATCATATCGAGTCACTTAGCCACTTGCACGCTTCAAAGACTATGAAGTACTCAATGTCTTTGCAGTCACATATGAAGGAAACTTTGTGCACTCTACATTGATGGCTGAATCAAAATTTATTGAGTTTAGTGATGCTATACAAAGTGAGAAGTGGCTGACAACTATGAAGGAGGAAATTTATTTTGTAGAGAGGAATCAGACTTGGACACTTGTTGAATTACCTCAAAATAGGAGACTTACAACATTAAAGTGGGTGTACAAGGTGAAGGTAAATCCTAAAGGAGAGGTTGTGTGGTACAAGGCAAGGCTTGTAGTAAAGGGTTTCTTGCAAAAAGTTGGACTAGATTATAGAGATATATATGCTCTAGTGGCCAGAATGGAGATAATGCGAATCATAGTGATTGTTACAACCTACAAAAGTTGGTCTTTACACAACTAGATGTCAAATCTACCTTCTTAAATGGTATTCTCGAAGAGGAAATCTATGTAGTGCAGCCACAGGGTTTTGAAGTCAAAGGATAAGAAAACAAAGTGTACAAGCTAAACAAAGCCTTGTATAGACACAAGCAAGCTCCAAGAGCTTGGAATCACATGATTGACATGTTCTTGCAGAAAATTAGTTTTGAAAGATGTGTATTTGAACAAGGTGTATATGTAAAGTGTTGGAACCGTGAGATGAAGGAAGAAAAACTCCTTGTACGCCTTTACGTTGATGATATGCTAGTTAATGGAAGCAACACAGATTTGATTAGCGAATTTAAATCTCAAATGCTTAGTGAGTTCGAGATGAGTGGTGATAGTTTCTTCTTGTCTCCATTGAAGCTTGCATGAAGAATGGAAAGTCCATGGATGGTGTTGGACGCGAAAGCATGAAGGAAAGGAGCTTACGGTGTTTGGTTTGGTGTAGGTGAAAGGATTCTTAAGAGAGGTGAGGCCAACTCCTAAGGAAGAAGACTAGAGTAAACTAGAGAAGAGTTTACTCTAAGGTGAGCTTAAAAGAGATTTGTGCACAAATTTGGGCAGCAGTTCATTACTCAATTTCAAGCTGAAAAATACATGTCCAAAGCCTTCGATTTATAGGCTAAAATGAGACCAAGGAGTCTCCAAAAAGTGAAGGGAAAAATGAGTCTAGAAAGTTGAATTTTGGAGCCAAAAAGGAGCATGTGGGAGGTGTGACTTGCCACCTAAGCAAGTCACACTTGTCTTGCCATGGGAAGCTAACTCTCATCCTTGGAGAGCAAGTTTGAGAAGCTTCTAGGCTTTTCCAGAGTAGACACACTACTCTTGGCCCATTTGGCCCAATTCCCCATTTTGCTCCAAAATTACTTCTAAAGCCCAATTTCTTCTAAGGCCCAATACATGGCCCAAAGAAAACCCTATTCTACTGGGCCCAAAATACAAAGCCCAAAATAAAATTCTAATCTAGTATTTACAGGCAAAGAGTCCTAGGCTAGGTCTTCACATCTTCCTTGGTTCATGTGAAGTTCATCTTAAGCCTTGCATGCGCATTTAAGGCCCATTCCTCTTATATTCTCCTAGACATGGCTCTTGTTGTTGTAGGAGAGCTCAACTACGTTCTTTGTATTGAATTTCAACACACGAAATTTGGCACCATCATGCACCAAACTAAGTATGCAAGAGCCTTATTGTCCAAATTTGGAATGCAGAATTGTAACTCTACCGCTACATCAATTGAGACTAGTTTGAAGTTGGGAAAGGAACCAGGTAAGGAACAAGTAGATCACACTAGTTTAGAAGAATTGTAGGGATTTTGAGGTACTTATGCAGCACTAGACTATGGAGTTGGTCTAATAAGTAGATTCATGCAAGAACCAAAGTTGTCTAACATGAATGCTTCCAAAAGGATACTCTTATACATACATGGCGCTTGTGATTATGACATTATGTTTCCTGAGAAAAAGTCAGAAGGAGGACTGGAGTTGATTGGTGTGGAGATAAGGAGGATAAGAACCGTTGGGTATGTGTTCTACTATGGAGGAGCACTTATGTCCTAGAACTCTACGAAAGAACATGTTGTGGCATTGTCTTCTTGTTAGGCTAAACATATAGTAGCATCACAAGCTGCTTGGCTCAGAATGTTGTTGAAGGAGTTAAAGGCAGAATTGGTTCAACAACCAAAGCTTCTTGTGGACAACAAGTCTGCAATAGACTTGGCTAAACACCCAACTTCTCATGGAAGAAGCAAACATATTGAGACCAAGTTTCACTTCTTATATGAACAAGTCAACAATGGAAAACTTGATGTTGACTATTGAAAATCTGAGGTACAGTTGGTGAATTGTTTACCAAGGCACTCAAAACTAAGAGGTTCAGAAATGTGAGAGACTTGATTGGTGTTTTCCGAATTTTGGCTCAAGGGGGACATGTTAGGAATTAAACAAAATTAAAACGATACAGTTTTTTCCACTTTAAGTGTATCTACTACTTTGTCTTTTCCTTGTATATAAACTGCCATTATGCCGTTTCCTTTTGTGTGAAATATACGAGACTTTCTTTTCCTCTCTGTCTAAAAGCCTACGTTACAGGGAGTTCTTGTACAAGGCGTGAGGTGAGGGACTTCTTCATCTTCATCAACTTGTGCCTTCTCCTTTTGTTTTGTACATGGAGAAAGAACCATGTCTTCTCAGTGATGCTTGGATGCACAGAGCCATATGCAAAGAGTTTGCCCAAAGCATGACTTTGATCCTTGATAGCATGCATGTGGTTCTTGCATTGGCACCTTGAGCGTCATCTGAAGTTTGAACAGATCAACATGATCCTTCCATTCTTCATAATCATCACTTTTTTAGAGATGGACAAGATTGAGCTCATAAGTGACTTACGAATCGAAGGTAGGATTACGTAAACTTTGATGCTCACAACAATCATTTCCATTATTCTAACAGAAAGACCAAATGGAATGTCATTGTCGTATATCGCGTTCATCTCCCAAACGCCAGCATTAGATGGGAAACTCCATTTGTTGGGTTCCTTGTGCAACATGATCAAGGATCTTTTGGTGAGGATAGTGACCTGGCCTTCATGAAAGATCGCAAAGCATCAACTTAAAAGACGGTTGTGAAAATATAACAGAATTAACTACTTAGTTAAACAATGAAACACGTTCATCCACTAAATCATTCTACTATATGGATTTTGAACTTGAGAGCTTATGTACCTACTTCTATCCAAGATATACAACAATACATATATAGCATAATAATTTAAAATTATAGCAAATTAGATTATCCCACATAACTCAGGTACATATATATGGTTATAATTGAATGAATAACAAATATTCAGGGATCAGTCATAAATTTTATTTATTTAAATATCTTTTGGATATTTCAGTATAAAAAAGTACTCACCAAATTCTCTTATTCACCTTTGTACTCATATTATATGATATTACATATTCGTCAAAAAATAAATAGATCTTTCTCATCTTCAACGACTCAAGAATCAATCCCTAAAAGTATAAAGTCAGCATTAAGAATATCTCCAACTAAAGAAAACACGCTGCTTTCGAATAACAATATTTATTTTAAATTATCCTAAAAGATTGCTGTTACAAAACTTTTATTAAGAAATGTTCTTTCATTTTAATAAATTGATTTTCCAATAAAAAAAAATTATTCAGATTGAAGGGATTTGTAATTTTTTTAAGTGTAATGCTTTTAATTTTCCGACTCCTTAAAAACAGAGCATAGATACCCAAATTAAATTACCAACACCAAAGGAATTGATTGGAAATTTTGGAAAGCACAACCTTGTTAGCTTTTACTATCTTAAGGCTCGACTGTGTCCACTATACGTGGTATCCCATATAATATTAATAACTAATATATTGTACATTTAATCACAAATTCTATTAAGTGGATGAGATCTGGTGCTTGGAAAGTTGCACTTGCCGACGACCCAAAGAGTATGCTGAGACTATCCAGAACAAACAAACCTACAGAATGGGAAAATACACGTTAGTCTTGCCCAGATAAAAAACAAAAGAAAGGAAAAACATGTACGAGTATTGAGAACTAATTGAGATAATCGGTATATTTTTTCTATTTTTATTTTTAGGATTCTTAAAAACTGGAAAGGAATATATGGTGAGTATGACAGGTTTAAACATACAGGCAGGCCATAAAGGGAAACTGTTGATGGGTTCCCGTTGAGAGTACCAAAAAGCACTTTGTACATTCCAGCTGCTGCAGCATCTCCAAGTCTTTGAACCAGGACATCTATGCATACCTGCGGCACAAATTTGGCCATTGACATGTGAGTTCATTTTATGCACCATCTAGAAATGTCCAAGAAATATATATAGGATGTATAATAATGTTACAGCAGTGAAGAAATTGGCTCTCTAAATTGAAATAGCAGAAAATAAGGAAGGAAGGAAACAGAAGATTGTCGTACTTTGGCTTTATACTTCTCATCCTCTGAAACAACGGTAAATAAAAGTTCTCTTCCTGGCCTTGTCACAACATATGTAACAACCTGCAATGTTGTCACACATGATCATGAATCCAAAAAAGTGTGCAGCAGTTAATTTCACCGACAGTTTACTATTTTATATTGTGAGTAGCAGGTCACGGTCATGAATTTCTCCAAAGGATGAATGAGTATGGCGTATAATGTTGAGAGAAAGGTAAGAACTGCATATGCTGAAAAACCTGTTTTAACTACACAACAAACTCAATACTTCTATAATGAATGTAAGAAATACAGAAACACAAATTCCTAAATAATTACTTTATTTAATTACGGGACCCTACCTTTTATCCACCCGGTCAAGGAAAGCACTGTCTGGCACATGGCAGATTAACTAATTTCTGGACTGAGACAGGGCTCCTGACTCTGTTGCCAAGATGTCGAATATCCACAGGAACATAAACAGTCAGCTTAAAGCAAAGGACTCGAATTTGATCTTCTAAACAAATCATGGCAAATACCTTCCTTCATGCCACAAGACATTCAACATCAAATCAGGCATGCTATTATTCCTATGGTTGATTGATAAGCACGATACTATTAGATGGAAGTTTACTAAAAATGGTGATTTATCTATCAAGGATGTTATCTACATATTCACTAGACTAAACCGATTGTGCCATAGGGAAACAGAATCTGGAACAAAGATATTACTCCTTCCAAACCTTTACTCTTCAGAGACTTTTGCATGATGTTACGTAAGAATGACCTATCTAGGAAACTTGGACTTAATGTGATATCATTTTCTCCTCGTTGCTATGATACCACTGAAACTGCTAATCACTTATTTTAGGATGTCCCTCTGCAGCTAGGTTGGGGACCAGGCTTATAAAAATAACTAACCAAAGACTGGACACTACCAGCATTATGGGAATTATACAGCCTAATGGAAATTGTGGCAAACTGGTGCTGGCAATAATGTTTTCCGCTATTACACATTATTGTAGAAATTGGGCATAGCGGAATAAATTTTAGTTTGAGAGGAAGCATATTCACATCAGCATATGAAAAACAACACCTATGTGAATCTCTCTGGCTCTTTGGCAACAAGTAACATGCACTCTAGCAGATGAGTTCAAAATTATCAAGGCATTTTCAGTTTCTTGCAAGCCTAGGAAAGCTGATAAAATTATCCAAGTAGATTGAACTCCTCCTGAAACAGGGATCGAATGTAATACAGACAGAGCTTACGCTAAGCATGGAAATAAATTAGCATGTAGTGGTACCTTTAGGAATTTTATATCAGATTTTATGGGCTGTTTTGCAAACCTTTACAAATATAATCAGCCATTGAAGCACAGCTCACGGGTATTGAGACTACTATTCAAAAAGGGTTGGAGAACTCTCTGGATTGAACTAGTCTATGTTTACCGTGAAATCTTTCAGTGACAACAATTTAGTTCCTTGGAATTTAAGCAATAGATGGCACAAACTTTAGAGTTAATTTAAGAGTATACAAATTCAGATTTTCCGGTATTTTCAGGGAGGAAAATAGGTGTGCCTGATGATTTAACAGCTTATTGTTTGATAACTTCTGTTTTATCTTGTGGGATGGTTTTGCCTCTTGCATTAATTTCTGACTTTTGTTGGTAGAGGTGTGAGTTTCCACATTTTAGATTTTTAGTCAATTTGGTTCAACCCCATAACTTTTATATTTCTTTTTCTCGTTATTCATAAATCTAAGAAGGTTGCATAGGATTGATACAAGTTGTTGAACCAATCTAGTTAGGTTTGCAACTTGTATAGTAATGCTATAGCCTTCTTTTCCTTTGACTAAAAATAGGAACCTACCATTTTGCATAATAACGGACCTTTAGAAAACACCCAGGTCCCATGCACCAGGATTGTTAAAAGAGAAACATAGTAAAGGAACTCTGATTCAGTTAAAACATCTGCAGTTAATCATATGCATTACTAATGGGAATGTCTCTGGGCAGTTATTTTCTTAAGTGACAATAATACACCTAAATATATATGCTCCTCCAAGCAAATACGAATGGAGGTAATATGCAATGTACCATGATTATCACACACGGTGTCCTTGATTGACAATCATGCACTCTAAATTTTGTTTCAACATTGTTGAATTCTGTTAAAAAAGGAACCAATATTTGTTAAGTTGTAGAGAATAACCTTTCTTAATGTCTCACAAATGGCAACCACCACCCAATTTGGCCAGACAGCCAGCGTAACTAAATTTACGAAGCCAACAAACGGTGTTGCACATATAGCTATAGTCACCCCAGCAACAGTAAGAATGCGTCCCTGTACAAGCAATACATAGTTAACGTTAGTAATATGAATCATTAATACTAACAAGAAAGAATAAAAATCATGACTGAACTTTTTTCACTGTAAATATTATCTCTTCAAGAAATACGCACTGATAATCGATTATCCCTGTTAGTTTTGAATTTGTCTTCTCAGCTTCTTGACCTAGATTTTGAATCTCTTAAATCAAACTCTTTTCCTCTTGCGAAATCGCCCTTTTAAGAATCAGAGTTCAAGTGTTGTGACTACAAAGCGTTTCTCTGAGCATTCTTAAAAATTGCTTTGAAAAGCCTAGTGAGGGTAGAGCGATAACTTTTCCTAAGTGGGATCTTGGGAGATTGGATGTTGCTGCTGTTGCTAGGAAAGTTGGTCATCCTCTATGTGATTCAAAGGAAGTGTTTTTTCATATCTTGTGTCTTCAAGAGAGGAATTTTCTAAACCTTTACTCTCTTAATCTGATTGTATAGTGATTATTTCTAAATGATTGAGTTAATCTCTTTGTTTAAAAGATTAACAACTATATGTAGCGTCTTTTGATCCGAACCGGTATAAATATTTGTGTTGATATTCTTCCCTATACTCTTTAAATTATCTGCACTTGCGTTTAAAGGAAATGAGACTTTAATTTAAACAATAAAATTTTGGGAAAATTTTTTAAAGTATTAATTTTACTAATAAACCAATTCACCCCCTCTTTGTTTTTATTCTTTAAAAAATCATTCCGCTGCACGATTATAACCGTTATAAATGTATAACCCCATGTATTCTATACACATTTAGGATTCAGCCTATGCCTCTCTTTTATTTTAACATGGTATCTAGAAGTAGGCTTAATCCTTTGACACCCGAGTGAACCTACTATTCAATAGTGCTAAATTTACTTTTTTTCTCTGGAAATTGGTTTTTTTAGTTCTGATGTTATTTTTAGCCATTGTTTTTCGCGACCATTGTGCTACCACCACCCAATCTGGTCTCCCCATCGTGTTGCCACCATTGCCATCATTTGGATCAGCAACACCACGGTTTTGCTTGTCCCGGCTAGTTGTGCCTTAAGGGTTGTATTTATAATAAAGAAAATATGGATTAAGCCCAAAATACACATGAAAAATAATAACCATAAAAACAGAAAATATGAAAGAGATAAGATATCTAATGATCTATCTTAACAAATGACATCCACTCACCAACTTGAGGGGGGGCGAAAGAATCCCATGATTTATGCTGCAGTCCAGTTAATATTTCCATGTACAGTTTTAATTACATAATTAGAAGATTTAATTGCATTCCATACTTAAGAGGATAATTAGGAGGTTTACTGGGCTGACAGTATCTTTTATATTTATAGTAGAGGATCATTGATCCTGAATTGTCGTTAAAGACTAAGACTATATCCATCACAAATTAGGATTTCCACTTATTATGTCTTTGTATTCTATTTAAGAGAAATTGCTCCTCTATGAATAATACCAGAAACAGTTTTTCTGACAGATACTTCGTGGAAAACCACTTTACAAGGATATCATGCTCATACAACTATTGCTAAAAACAGATAATAAAATGCAGCTGAATCCAATCTATTCAGCAGCGATGCAGTTGTTTTCGAAAAATTGCTTAAAAAGGGTCTTCAAATACCGGTACACACTTCCACTACTACACTAGCTCAAAAAGATAATCATTTTGTTGGTTTTCATGTCATCCACCAGAAAATAAGCTCTTGGATTGTTGATTTTGGAACCTCATATCACATGGCTGAAGATATTCATGTATTTAGAAAAGACACCCATTGCCACAATAATTTTATTGTAGATAGAACCACTTCTAAAGTGGTTGGTAAAGGTTTTGTGATTATTTCTGACATCACTCTTGAATCGGTTTTATGTCCCTAAATGGGTCTGCAACATACGGTTCAGCAGTAAATTAACCTGATATTTAAAATGCAAAACTAGATTTCTTCCACACGTGTGAATTTCAGGATCATGACTCAAGTAGGAAGGTTGGCAGTGCAAAGGAATGTTCAGCGCGCTACCATTTCAGGGTAGAAGATCGAAACAAAAACATCAATACTGCTCATGTGTACTGGCTTGATCAATGGATATAGAATACTCCCCTGCAATCGCAAAGAGATTCCTAAGCCTTTCAATATTCTTGAGCCAAATCAAGAATCTGAACGCACACTTGAGCATGGGTGTTCTTTGCATTCTTGGGATGAACTCATTTGTCCATAAAAACAATCTTAGGAAACGGCATAGAGATACCAAGAGTCAACCACAAAAATGTTCCTCATGTCTACTTTACAAGCGGGGACATTCCATAATTATTGTAACAGTATGCATTTTCTTTCCAAAAGGGGTTATCTACTAGCTATTTTTTTTTTTGTAATATGCATCTAGCTCTTATGTTAACAGAAAAAACAATATTGTGAAATAAATGCTATTGGCAACAATTTTTTAAAAGAAAATTATTAAATCAACGGCAACTTCTTATAACTTCCAAAAAGAAAACTAAATCTAAAACCTCATTTAGGTTTTTTACAGCTTCGAAACTTAAAATTAAACCATTCAGATTGGCCTTAATTACCTCGTGAACCAGACTACATGTAACTTTCATCAATAGTTCTATAATTTATTGTTTACCAATGATAGTCATTGTATAATGGTTTGAATTTTGACGTTTGCAAGGTTCTTCCCCGACAGCAATTTGTAATATCTGAGCTGGATCTTCTGGTGGTGAAAGGTCAACACTACCTCATGGAAAAGAAAAATGCAGACCATAGTTGCTAGATCAAGTACTAACGCAGAATATTGAATTATGCTTCTTACTTGTTAACTTACTGTTAGAAAAATATTTTCAAGAATCGCTTCAATGTGAGACCTTATCATTTCATCACAAAATCAGAATCTAGCTTGAGCTCTAAGAATTACCTATGTAAAAAGATGGGTGCTTGTGCTATGCTGAGGGTAATTTTAGAAATGCAAACTTGGAAATCTGTATTTAGTCTACTAGCATTGTCAAATTTTATTATTAGAAAAAGTTTAAACTCAACTGTGAAAGAAAGATGAATATATACCATGAGGAAAAAGTTATTGCAGGAAGAGCTTACCGTCAAGGTCAGCTGTCCACCAAGAATAAAAACAGCAATAAAGCTATTTATCTGGGCAAACAACTTTCTTCTTCCTACAGAGCTGCTAACTGTGGTAGCAATCACACTCACTTTCTGCAATAACAGACTCCAAGCTTCAGAGGAAATATTTACAGACCAATCGGTGCTTGAAAATCCAACTTAAATCAAGCAGAAATAAATATAGCTTCAGAAATTAATCATCAAAAATACGTAATGCTCAAATAGTATTAATTAAATTGTTTGTATGGGTTACACATGTATTTCATTAATAGCTTGCTTGCAATAAACTAGAGGGGTTGTTTGTTATTATAAAAAATAAGTAGCAAATCATGCACAATCAAGAATATATAAATTATATATGTATTATTAGAAACAATTTTATTTATTTCCATATCATATCTTTATTATTAGAGGATACCAAATCTCCTCTACTAATTGTATTGATTTTTCTCTCTGGACAAAAATAAAGAATCCATGTTCTCTCAGAAACACACAATTTCAGTTCAGTGTCTCTCTTTCCTATAGTTTAACATCGAATATAGAGCCTTCTTCAAAACCAGGTTGGCCTGGTGCACGCATTGTCTCCCGAGGGTTCTTTTCTTTTTAACAAACCTTTCTCTAGAAACTAATTTTGAATGGGACTTGCTCTAGTTGGATGTAAAGAATGTCTTCATGGAACTTTAGAAGAAGTGTACCTGGAGATTCCCCCAGGATTTGAAACTCATAGTGGAAGGAATAAGCTAGGATTCTTAACAAAAACCTTTACTGATCTTAAGCAATCTCCAATAGCATGGTTTGGGAGATTTAAAAATCAAGGGTTTTCTTAGGATACAAGCAAAGCTCAGGAGATCCTACTTTCTTCATAAAACGCTTCATTACAGGTAAACTCACTATACTACTAGTCTATTGGATCATATGATTATTGCAATAAATGATAAAATAGAAAAATTAGCTCTAAAGAAAAGGTTGGGAGCTCAAGTTGAAATGAGAGACTAGGGAAAACTTGTTTCCAAGGAAGAAGACACTTTGACCCTGAAAATATATAATGATATAGACTCCGTAAGTTCTCTTATTGGTAAAAAATCTACATTTGGGTACTATATGTTTCCTGGAGAAATTATTCTAACCTAGAGAAGCATCTGTCTATGTGAAAAATCCTATTAAAGTTTCTCAAGGCAGATTTCAAAATCTTGTAGAAAATTGATTGATATCCATTTACCAACTTGAGGAGTGATGTAAATAATGGATATTAGCATGGAAAAGGTAGACACTCAAGGTAGCATGGACAAAATGAAACAACCTATTGATGATATGCAACTGTCAAGATCAAGAAAACGTGTAGCTTTTCCTATTATGAAGTGCTCAATTATTGGAGAGTGCACCAATCACCCTTAATGGGAAATCTCATAGATCAACCTTTGGAAACTATTATAACTACATACAGAAGGAGCATATATTGATAATTACAGATATCAAGATCATTTCTTTATAATGGTTAAAAATCTCACATTGACAAGAAATAATATCAAATTGCAGTATATAAGTAGGGGAAAATCTTACCTTACAAGTGAGTTTTGGGAGATTAAGTTAAGCATAAACCCATTTACTAAGATGGTATCAGAGTCTATCCAGCAAGTTGAGCCTATCGTGCGACCAGCTATTGAGCCGCTGCCAAACTACCCACAAATATTTAGTCCTAAGCTTCTGATGTCCAGTTCTCGATGTGTGAGGTGTGTTGAAGATTCTATGTCGACTAGAGATAAGGTCAAATTATAGGTTTTGTGAAAACAAACCTCTCTTTATAAGTCGGTTTTGTGAGGATAATTTAGGCTTAAACTCAATTCCTGTTTTATTCTAGGATTATATTTTTATCATTAGAGCATGTGAAATCTCCTATATTTACTATATTGATTTATTTTTCTAAATACTAAACAAATCACATGTGTTGTTCCAAAGACATGATTTCAGCGTAGTGCTTCTTTTCTCTTATAGTTTGACTTGATATCTAGAACATCCTGAAAATTGTGTTTGATCAATAGAACCACTTTCTCCAAAGAAATTTTTTTGGGACTTAGATATGTTGAGTCCTTCAAATTGGAGGCACTATTGAGTTTGGTCCTCCAATTAAAACTTTTCATTTTTTAGTCCTTAAATTTTGAGAAGTGCATTTTTTAGTTTACGGAGTTAGATGGAGCTAGTGACATTGATGATGCTGAAAACAGTGGTCTACTCAACCTTTTGTCACATGGATTTTAAAAGAAAGAGTTTTTTGAATGTTTTGTACCTAATGCAGACCACACGGTATGTATTTATACTAATTTACATAATCAAATACAATAAACTCTTTCTTAATAATTGGGAATTAAATGCTATTTTCCTAGAACTTGTAACATCAAATGATTAACAAATCTATAATAGCTAATGGCTAATTACATTCTAACACTCCTCCTCGAGTCTGCATATCTGTCATGTGCACCAAGCTTGTTACAAATATTCAAGCTTTACAAAAAATTAAGGTTGTAGACAATGTTGTTGTTGAGAAATAAGAGAATAGGATTTGAGATTAATCTCCCTTGTGTATAAACCACACATAGAGTAATCTATTTATAATAGAGAGATGTACAATTAAAAAGAGTAACTAAAAATAAATAGAGTAAATAGAAGATATTGTTTGATATTGTGATTAACAATATCTAACAATATCTTAATAATATCAAACAATATCTAAACAATATCTAACAGTTGTAAAGATGACGAACATCATTGGAATAAAGTCTCTGGGCTTTGTTTCAGACGTCATAATAGGTAGTAAAATCTTGATAGTGGGGCTATAATTTCCCATCAATGGAGAACAAGAAAATGCTACACAAAGAGGCATCAATTTGCTTCCATCGAGTTTGATTAGAGCTACGAATATCTTTAGCTTGTTTGGTGAAGTGGTTTTTACAACTGTTAGAATTATTACCTATACCTATTGTATCATTAACCCTATGTGTAGGGTGTTGAGTGTGGGAAACTACCTACTGCCATATCTACTATTGCATGTAATCATGCCTAGTATCTTAGAGTAGTCTTTTCATATCTTTTCATATGTACGTGCTTGCTTCACTATAAATAGAAGAGGAAGAGAGTGGTACTGTTGTCCACTACTCCTATTTTAAAGTCTCAGTCTCAAGTTGGTATCAGAGCGGGTCGATCCCGCTCTGGTTTCTGTCTCAGCTGGTCCGTCACCGCTGTCCGCGGTTGATCGCCGTTAGTCACCGCCGCTGTCCGCGGCTGT
>Ga0214543_1006117_pt1 | contig 21667 bp, 10 predicted proteins | sample CNSS2metaG_FD_160094 | JGI IMG/M metagenome (GOLD analysis project Ga0214543, IMG submission 160094) | Root nodule microbial communities from cowpea collected in UCLA plant growth center, Los Angeles, California, USA - CNSS2 | ecosystem: Host-associated > Plants > Roots > Nodule | place: USA... | reverse complement strand
TCTTACTCTATTGTTCTGCCTCTCTCTTTATTTTATAGCCTCCTCTCCACTAGGTTTAAGTGAGACATGGGCTTCTCAAATTTTGGGCCTTTTCTCCACATAGGAAGGGAGCCCAATACCCAACACATAGTGATTCTGGAAGAGTTTTGAAATCACTACAAGAAAGATTCAAGTATTTTAGATGTTTCAAATCAACGATGGAAGCCGACAATTCTTCCCGTAGACTTACGTGAAGCAGCCGTAAAGAATAACATTTTAACATGTCAGAAGAAAGTTCCTTAGTTGCTTTGCTCTTTATATAAGTCCTCAAAGATTTTACTTGATGCAATTGGGTTGAATGGAGCCACCACCGATAATCCGAGAGATGCTGGATTCTTTTTCTTTCAAATAAAACAGGTGCATAATCCTCGTCTGTAATGCAACAAACCTCTTCATCAGCAACAAATTGTGCAAGATCATGAACAAGATCATGCATCTTGAAACTTGTAACTTTTCCAAATTCATCTACCTCTATATCCTGAAAAAGTGATCTCCTATATAATTCATTCCACACATCATCACCAACATCTTCGGCATCTAACCTTCCATCTGATGAAATGAATCCATTAGCCATCCAAAGTTCAATTAAATATTGCTTCCCTATGAGTTCATCTTTGGGAAATATTGCACAATAAGCAAAGCATTGTCTGAGTTCAATTGGTAAGTTCAGATAACTTAGTCTAAGGACAGGCATTATGGACTTTTCATTCGGTGATAACGTCAAAAGGTTACTTTGCAAAATATTAATCCACTTATTCTTATTTCTGTGAGAGCGTAGAAGACCTCCAAGTGCCTTTGCTGCGAGAGGCACTCCTCCGCACTTCCTTACTATCTTCCTTCCTATCATTACAAGCTCCTCTTGTTCTATCTCGTCTGCTCCAAAGGCTTGGTGTTTAAACAATTCCCAGCAATAATATACGGATAGCTCTGGTAACATATGAGGATGTTTTATTGTTCCCATGATTTCTGCAACATTTGAGAAGCGAGTGGTGACCAAAACAGAAGAACCCTTTTCCCCACAGTCCAGTATAGATCTCAGCACCTGCCAATTCTCCTTCCAATTCTGCTTCATAACATCCCACACGTCATCCAAAACAAGCAAATATCTTTTTCCTGTAAGCAGCTTTCTAAGTCTTCTTTGCGTTGCCTCCAGACCCAAGTCCTTGCGGACGTCCTCAGATGCGGCTTCGATGATAGCTTTTAATATTCTCTCGAGACCGAAATCTTCAGAAACACATACCCAAATTTTTAACTGAAAATCTTTGAGATCATTGTGATTGAAGATGAGTTTTGCCAGTGTTGTTTTTCCAAGACCGCCTTGACCCACGATCGGATAGACGGGTAAATTCTCAGGACGAGAGGCAGCACCTGCCAAAAACTCTACAATTTTTTTTATATCTTGCTCTCTTCCGTAGACCTTTGGTTCAGTGATAAATGAGAAGGTTTGGCGCCACTCAGGGACTCCACGGGTTTCCTCTTGAATCGTGGAAGTCAAATGAAATAAAGATTCATGGGATGAAAATGTTGGGCTTTTTATATATATTTTTTTCATATAGTTTGGTTTATAGTCATTGAGAGATTGTGGTTCTATATGGTTATATGATATTAGTCTTACACATATAAGACCTTAGACACCACTTTGACACCAAAATCTTAAGTCAATGTTGTTATGGGTCTTTATTCTTATATAGTGTTTAACTTTGTCTTTTCTATCAATGTGGGACTTTGACTCACACTTGGACTATTCCCAACAGAAAAGAGGCTAAGGAAGAGCGTAGTACCATTTCTGATATACAACACTTGACTTTTTCACTTTCTTCTTCTTCCAGCCGCATTTGTTCATAAGCAAACTCGTCCAAAATATCATCAAGCTCGTAAGCTGCATCTTTCAGCTTTCCCACCCAATCCTTTATAGCTCTGTCTGAGAATTGCTTCTCTTCCGCATCTTCAAGCGTAGCCTTGATTGCAGTGAACATGCTCTCAAGTTTTTCCTTTTCTCGTCTGAAACATAGAAATGGTTTAAGCTCTGCTACAGCTGGAGAGGCCAAACTTCCAAGCACACTCTTGAGTACAGCCTCAGCCATCTTGGAGGTTCTTTCTGAGACACAGGATAAAAATGTATGAGAAATTGCATGCTTCAGAAATGGCAGCAACGATAAGTTGTGGGATCTTGCGAAGGTTTGGAAGTCAACAACAACTACCTTATGCGAAATGTATTTTTGGTAATTTTAATATGCAGTCACTTTTGGTTTGATTAATCAACATGCATAACGATCATGCACATGGTCCACCACACCCCACACAGCTCTTAATTGGAATAATTTACTTGCATCAGGTGACGTGCCCGCACATTAATGAATGGAACGTGGTTCGTGATCTTCAGGGTCAATGACTTCTTTCAATTATTGCTACTTTGTAATTTCCTGCAAGCAACAATTGGTTTGAAGAAAAAACAAACAATTCCAGGTGATCATAATTTATTATGTTGTTATCATATGTCTATTTAACCATCTAATCCTAGAAGGTATAGGGAGTAAGTTGCGGAGTATAAAATCGCTCCTTACAGTTATCCAAGGTACTTAAAAGTAAATACTAAAGCTCACTACAATGCCTACAATACCTACAGCCCAAAAGCAATAAGAGATAGCCAGTATTCGAAATAAAACCTTAAGGGCAATACAATACACGGGCCTTCGCCCTAAAGAAAAACCCAAAGAGACATGAAGTGTAGCACGGGTAGACTGTGCAGCGAAACCATCCTTCTCTGTTGAGTACCTCTCTCGCATTTGCTCCCATCAATAAATTGATGATCATCGCAATGGTAGAAGAACAACAAGGCAATCAAACAAGCAAAAGGGTAAGCTAGAGCCTAAAAGATTTTATCATGCAATCAGATATATTTTCACAGTCCAATATACATACATCATCCAAGCATGTTATGACCTCCCAATCAATACACTAAGACTCGACTCGACTCATCCGGATACATATAATCTGGTCGGATTCAACGGATGCTCGCACTTGTGGTGATACTTCTGCTCACCCCTGAACTACTCACCCCGAGCTATTTGTTACAAGTGTTACAATGAATCAATTCCCTCACACACAATGTTAACCCTTAATGAATTTCAGGCCTCCTCCTACTCTCACCACATGAGTCAGTCCGCTCTAAGTGAGACTAACTGACTCCTTAGAGCGTCAGGATGCAATCCTTACCTTGAATCCTTATCAAATTATATAGATGAGGCACCACCATGGACACCCACTAACAGGGGCCATAGAATTACGTCCCGACTACTGAAGTACGACCTTGAAATCCCACCTAGAGATTTCAAGGAATTACGCACTGACCACAGACCAATCATGTTCAATCAATCAAGTAATGTTTACCATACACAATATCTAATGCCAACCTTTACAACCCATTCTCATTCATAACCAAATGTTGAATCCATACTAACTCATTCTTCCCAAACAGTGAATATATATTTGTATTTCATATCAATACCATGTCTCCTTGATACCAACCATCTCATTTAAATCACATGCCAAGTTAATACCAAACCCATCATCCACAATCCATGAATCACATCATTCATGCATAATCATTTATCACATGCTTTTAATATAACAATTAGATTCAAGCCAGTAATAAACATTCAAGATTAGAGAAACAACCAAACTACAGCGATCTTGCGATAAAAACAGCTCTCACTACAGAGCTCTGATTCAAGATCGGACCGATCAAAGTCAAAAGCTATGTGTTAAGGATCAGTTGTTAAAATATCAGCTCGATCCAACGAACGAAGTAGTAACTTTCATTTTACGAAAAGTGTGCAGTGCTGTCAACAACACAAATTCAGTGACCTTGCGATAAAAACTTCTCTCACTACAGAGCTCCGATTAAAGATCCGACTAGTCAAAGTCAAGAATTATGTGTTAAGGATCAGCTGTTAAAATTTCAGCTCGATCCAACGGTTAACGTAGTAGAAATCTTCATTTTTTGAAAAGTGTGTAGTGTAGAAAAAAAGTAGCGTCACATCAATCAAACATACTTGCACATCATACATTTTTATTTGACCAACAACCTCATTCAAGCATCACAACCATACAACAGACCAAAAATCGGCAAAATAACTTTAAAAAATAAACCCTAGCTTCCCTTGCCTGGAAAGAGCTAGTCAAAACGACCCGACCCTTAAGCGAATGAGCAAGACAACTCCAAAAGCATATTTAAGAGAGCTGAAAATCTCAATACAGAGGAAGCACGAGATTATTACGAGGAACCTTAACGGCAAGCACGAAGATTAAACTAAAAAGGAGAGTATGTATCGAAAGTAACTTACGTGAGTGAAAGAAATGGGTTGAAGTCAGTTGAACTTGGATGAACCCAAATCTAGCAGAGGAACATTACTGTTCTAAGAGAAAGGAGGCTATTTTTCTAAAAGTGAGAAGAATGAAAGTGTTTCAGTTTCTTTAGGGACTTTGTTTCTTATGGACCAGCCCTAGACCCAACTTATTTAGAGCAGTCCTTTAAAATAAAGATAGTAAAGTAAGTGAGTTTTACTGTACATATACCCATTTGGAGTGAAGATGCAACAAAACGTTTGTGTTTTCAATTCCATTTTATATAAAAATGTATAAACTATTTGGTTTCATGTAAATTGAATGTCCAGCGAACACTCATGTAAAAACAGACGGCATCAGTTTTGTAAGGCCACTGCAAGGATTAACCAAAACATTTTTTCCAAAGCCCTACTACGACCATCCAAATACTTAAGGTTAGGCGACCGTTATAACTGTTTCAAATCAATAATTTATGGCGACAGTACACATAAATTTCCATGCTTTCCATCATTAAATGGTTAGGACTAAAAACATTTATCTGAAGGAAATATTACTAGTTCTTGTCTGCGTGTAGGAAAACTGAAAAAAAAAAAAAAAACTGCTTCATAAGACATCAACATCTTTAATTATTCAGAGATCAATCTAAAAATTAATTTTTTAAAATTTAATTAACTAATGTTAATGATACTCAAGAACTTAAAGATTAATTCATAATTTATAATGGAAACTATTTTAATTACAAATTTAAAGATAATTATATCTTTTTAAAATTAATTTAATTATTAATTATTTTTAATTTATAAATTAATATTTAAATTGGTCATCATAATAATTAATTATTTTTTATTATTAAATTTAATTATTATCGAAGGGTTTTGTTTATAGTGATGTTTTTTTATTAGGAGTAGTAATTTGAGTTTAACAAAAAATAATTACTTAAATAATAAAATTAAAAAAAGAAGTTAAAAATTTGTGTAATTTTTTTTCTTTATTAAGAATAGTGGAAACTATTTTTTTATTGTAAACAATTAATTTATTGAAATAATTATTTAAATTGATAAAATAAGGAGATAATTATTTTAATTTTAAAGACAGTTAAATTTAAATTATCAATCATTTAAAATGTAAAAATGGTAATGTAACTATTTTAATTTAAAATAACAGTAGTTTAAAAGATAAATCGAAAAAAAAAATGTATAGATAAATTATAGAAATCGCTTTTTATTTCTTGAGTTTTCCTAAGTTGAAATACAAATAAAACAAAAGATGCCTGGCAAATCGCTATAATAGTGAAAAACACATCGTCTTCAAATTATACAAACACAGGTCCTCAACTCTGAAAGTGCACAGCAAATACTATAAACAAAAATTTCGACACCCGCATCTTAAAGGTAAAATAAACATAAAATAAAATGAACTCTTATACCTATAAAGAAAAAAAAAAGGAAAGTAAAGAATACTGAATCTAGTGTGAAATAGATGTAAATATTTATCAAATATCATTGACCTGCTATCAATCTTCAAACCATATGAAGTAAAACTACTCTGTTTGTTGTATTTATGAGGAACAGGACAACAATACATATCTGCAATGCAGGCACACCAATCATAATATTTGGCGTGTATAAACATGGGGAATGTGAGCTATTATGGGCCAATCCTCTCCGTTTTCCTTCTCACATCGCATCTCTAACTCAGGATCACAATCTTTAATACACAATACCTCCAAACGGCTAAGGCTAAGGTTTGTTGGAAGACGCATCAACGAGTAACACCCAATAATGTGTAATTCACGGAGCAAGGGAAGGTCTTCAAAGCGTAATTCTTGGAGCAAGGATACCTTTGGAACATTAATTAATGCTAACTTCTTCAAGCCAGTCATATGTTGTAAACCTTCCACCTCTCCACATCTCATAATAATCAAATCCTCAAGACAGGGTAGACATTCCAAACCTGGGCACACCTTCAACTTAGGATTCCTGCTCATTCTTAACCACTTGAGTGACGGCAACCCTTGCAGTGAAAAGTGAGGACAATCCTCAATGTCAAGTGTGGAAAGGCACGGAAACTGGTTTTCTCCATCCTCACTTGATAACCTTATTAGACTCGGAAGATTTCGGAGTGTTAGATATTCTAGACCCATGAAACCTACATCGTTATCGTAGCACTCCTCTTGCACGTATTTTACATATTTTGCCTCGGTTATCTGTAGCCTCTTCAGCGAAGGCAGATTCCTCAACACAGGAAGTTTTATACAGTTTGTGCAAGACCACAGTTCCAGAGAAGTTAAATTCTTGAAAAAAGGACTAGACATCCATTGTGGGAAACTAACACCTTGATACCCTTCCACTCTCAAACTCTGAAGTGTCTCGGTACAAGGTTCAAGGGCTTCAAGAACCTCCTTATCATTTCCTTCTAGTTCCCCTTCTCTAACTGTCCTCCATCTCAACATCAAGTTATTCAGTTGCTTACTTGACATATTGCTTTCTTTGGCATCATTTATATTTTTCACTCTCTCTAGATGTTTGATCTCAAGATCTCTTTTAAGCTTGAGTAGTCCCAGTTCTGATAGAAGAAACCCCTTTTGCTCTCCAACAAAGTACATGGATAAACTTCTTAGAGAATTTACCTTTCCTATATAAGGTGGCAATGTTGATAGGGACCTGCAGACTTTAAGAGACAGTTGTTGGAGGGCTTTTAAGCGTACCAAACCGTCAGGCAACTTTTGGAGGCTCTGACAGTAATCTAATTTCAATATCTTTAAATTCAGTAATTTACACAGAGATTCTGGAAGAGTTTTGAAACGACCGCGAGAAAGATTTAAGTAAGTTAGATATTTCAAATTACCAATGGAAGAGGATAATTCTTCAAGTAGATTTACGTGAAGCAGCCTTAAAGAATAACATTTCAAGACATCAGAAGAAAGTTCCTTACTTCGTGTTCTCTTTAGATATGTCCTCAATGATGTTAGTTGATCCAACTGGGCTGAATAAAGATTCCACCGATGGTCTGACAGATGGTGGATTCTTTTTCTTTCAAATAAAACAGGTGCACAATCCTCGTCTGTAATGCAACAAATCTCTTCATCAGCAACAAATTGTGCAAGATCATGAACAAGATCGTGCATCTTGAAACTTGTAACTTTTCCAAATTGATCTGTCTCTATATCCTGAAAAAGTGATCTCCTATATAATTCACTCCACACTTCATCACCAACATCCTCAGCATCTAACCTTCCATCAGATGAAATGAATCCATTAGCAATCCAAAGTTCAATTAAATATTGTTTCTTTATGAGTTCATCTTTGAGAAATATTGCACAATAAGCAAAACACTGTCTGAGTTGAACTGGTAAGTTCAGATAACTTAGTCTAAGGACAGGCATTATGGACTTTTCATTGGATGATAACATTAAAAGGTTACTTTCCATAATATTGAGCCACTTATCCTTGTTTCTGTGGAAGCGTAAAAGACCTCCAACTGCCTTTGCCGCCAGAGGCACTCCTCCGCACTTCTTTACTATCTTTCTTCCTATAACCACAAGCTCCTCCAGTTCTACCTCGTCTGCTCCAAAGGCTTGATGTTTAAATAGTTCCCAGCAATAATACTCGGATAGCTCTGATAATCTATGAGGATGTTTTATTGTTCCCATGATTTCTGCAACATTTGAAAAGCGAGTCGTGACCAAAACTGAAGCACCCTTCTCCCCACAGTCCAGTACAGATCTCAACATCTGCCAATTCTCCTCCCAATTCTGATTCATAACATCCCACACGTCGTCCAAAACAAGCAAGTATCTTTTTCCTGAAAGCAGCTTTCTAAGTGTTCTTTGCATTGGCTCCAGACCAGAATTCTTGCAGACCTCCTCAGATGCAGCTTCGATGATAGCTTTTAATATTCTCTCCAGACCAAAATCTTCAGAAACACATACCCAAATTTTTAACTGAAAATCTTTGAGATCCCTGTGATTGTAGATGAGTTTTGCCAGGGTTGTTTTTCCAAGTCCACCTTGACCCACGATCGGATAGACTGGTAAATTCTCAGCCCGAGAAGCAGCACCTGCCAAAAACTCTACAATTGTTTTTATATCTTCCTCTCTTCCGTAGACTTTTGGTTCATTGACAAGTGAGAAGGTTTGACGCCACTCAGAAACTCCACGGGTTTCCTCTTGGATCATCGAAGTCAAACGAAGCTGGTCCCTTTCGGTAGCAATTCGATCTAATCTCTCACTTAGTATCTTCATTCTTTTTGCAATCTTGTAACGGAAATAGATATGCTTGGGATGAAAAGAGCATAAGGAAGAGCTTCGTACCATTTCCGAGACACAACATCTGACATCTTCTTCTTCTTCTTCCAGCAGCAATTGTTCATAGACACACTCGTCTAAGATATCATCAAGCTCGTAAGCTGCATCTTTCAGCTTTCCCACCCAATCTTTTATAGCTTTGTCTGAGAATTGTTTCTCCTCAGCATATTCAAGAGTAGCCTTGATTGCAGTGAACATGCTCTCAAGCTTTTCCTTTTCTCCTCTAAAAGCCAGAAATGACCCCAGCTCTGTTGCAGCCAGAGAGGTCAAACTTCCAAGCACACCTTTGAGTACAGCCTCAGCCATCTTGCAGGTTCTGAGTCACAGGATGAAAAAGCTAGAGATTGTATGCTTCAGAAATGGCAATGCATTGATAAGTTTTGGGATTTTGCAAAGGTTTGGAAGTCAACGACTACCCTCTAAAAAAATGTATTTTTGGTATTTTTAATGTGCACACTTCTGGTTTGATTAATTAACATTCATAACGATCATGCACAGGGTCCACCACATCGCATACTCTGCTTTGAATAATTTTCTTCCATACGTGCCAGCAAATTAATGAATGGAACATGGTTCGTGATAGTTGAGGTTTAATGACTTGTTTCCATTATTGCTACTTAGAAATTTCCTGCGAGCATCAATTGGGTTGAAGAAAAAATAAACAATTCCGGCTCAGGTGATCATAGTTTACGTTATTATCTTATCATATATTCTCTATTAAACCAGCCAAACTGTATAAGGTATAAGATAAACCGTATATATGCCCATTTAGAATGAAGATGAAATAAAACTTTCACATATTCAACTCCATTTCATATGAGAACTATAAAAATATATAGACTACATGGCTTCATATTGAATGTGCAGTGAAAACTGATGTAAAGACAGATGGCATCAGTTTTGTAACGCCACTACAAGCATTGACTAATACATTCTTCCAAACTCTACTACCATTTCAAATACTTAAGGTTTGGCAACAGTTGTAACTGTTTCAAGCTCAACAGTTTATGGCGACAGTGCATATATAATTTTTTAGACTTTCAATCCATGAATTGTTAGAACTCAAATTTTATCTAAACGATTACTAGTTTTTGCCGTCATATATGAAAAGAAAAAGTGAAACTTATATTTTATAACACATAAATTTCAGGTAGCGTCTTGGCTTCATCAGGTTATAACTGAGTTCTAACTTAGAGATAAAACATTTGTCGGTGTACAGATAATATAAACAAAAGACAAAGATGAGAAACTAAATAACAATCTGGCCTTGCAGTGATAATAACTACACTATGTTTTAAAACATGAGTAATGCATTAACACCATTACAATGAATGTTAGTTTCTGAAAGTATTAACTAAGAAAAATTATCAAACTGAACGATGAATAAATTTTGGTCAAATACAGGATGTTAGTATGTGAAAGTATTAACTATGGAAAAGATATGAGAGTGAATGATGAATAAATTTTGATTAAATACAGGCGAGACAAAAATGGAGAAGAATTTTTTTTAATATTATTATAAGATAATACTCTACCATCAGAGCAAATTCACACTAACAAATAACCCAGGATTACAAAAACAATTATGCATAGATTTCCAATCCCCTTTACTCATGGTGTATTTGTAAATGAAAAGATTTAAACTAAACTTTACGTTTTTTAATGTCTTGTCATCAGAAGTAATTTATTTTATTTAAATATGTAATACTTAAGAAACTTATTAAAATTTAAAACCCATCCTTGATATATCTCCTCGATATTTAAGACTTGTTCTTAGGAATTTAAACTTGCTTTTTGAGGTTTCTTTGTGATTATATTTTTAATCTAATACTCAAAATCGTAATATTTGTTCAAATGATAATCATGTCATGATCAACTCACTTTAATATATATATCGTGGTCATTCTCACCATATTTATTGTCATTATCTTCTTCTTGAGATTCTTGTTCAAAAACATGTCTTAGCCAGTAAAATTCAAGATTTTGTTTCATTGTCCATTCTTCCTTAAATGTGACAGAATGGTAAAGTGGATCTCCTTGAACCGATGCTCCTCCAAACCATCTAGTTTTCCTTTTCTTTTCCTTTGATCTTCTTGCTAAAGGGGAATGATTTTATAGCATTGTTTATAATTTTGCTTCTTTAGATATTCAACAACTTTCAACACACTTTTATAATCATTTTGTTGATATTGGAATAGCAAATTGAAAAGAACTAATTTTCATGATGTTCTTTTGCATTGCCTCAACAAAGTTCTTGTTAGGAATTCAAATATGAGTTTAAGTCCAACATTGACCATAAATAAGAAAGTAGAACACTATATAAGGATAAATACCCCTAAACCTATTGTCTTAAGGTTTTGGGTTGAGAGAGGTATCAATGTTTTATGTTGTTGGGCTCATGTCTCATTGGTGTTTGTTCTCCCCCGTGAAACCTCCTCTGTATCAGAACCGATGTTAAAATCGGCTCAGACGAGTGCAGTTGAGTTGACTGAACCACGTAAATTTGTTTTTTATCCTTATGTAGTGCTTTACTTTCTCATTTATAGCCAATGTGAGACTTAGACTCACACTTGGATAACCTAATAGTTTTTTTGTTGAAAATCATAATTATTTTCCTTCAATTTCGTGTTGAGTTGCTTGCGCTCTATCTTTGTATATGTTCAGGAGGATAATGAGAACCTCTTATGACATGATATTCAAGTATGTCAACTTCCCTTCCCTAGTGACAATGAATTACTTTGGTATTAATTGAATAATTAATAAATTTATAATATTTGTTTGTGTTGTTAAATTTATAAAAGAAAAATGGGATTTCAAACACTGACGTTATGAAGAAAATGAAGAAGATTGTATTAATCATTGTTATTACATGGAAGGACTTTAAGATATTTTTTATTAGGGAGTATGTATTTAACAAACATGAAGATGAGACTCCATGTATGTATTTAACACACATGATGTTTTGTTATATTTGTCTTCTTCGCATTATAATTAGAGTTGTAAATTTAGTCCACTTCTTCTTACTTTACCCGACTCACATGGGACAAAAACCCTAGAGGAACACAATGTCCACAAAATAATAATAGTGCAGATAAGAGAATGAATGAGAGGGTTCTCGAGGAAGGAAAGAGTTTTTAATTAATTAAAATTAATCTTTTTCTCAACTTTATAAGTTTTAATGAAATGATTATTGTCGATCAAAATATATCCGATATATTGTTAATCTTTTCCACAGCTTTACAAATTTTAATGAAATGATCATCATCAATTAGTATATATCAAAAATATTGTTCGTTTCATCACGTTTTTGTCTTTGAAAAAATATTTAAAAGGTGAAAAGAGAAAAAGATATTTAAACCATCTTAAATTTCAATTTATGTGAGACTATTCAATATAATAGGAACATAAACTACCAAATATTTTTGTGATGTACAAAAGATGTTCATTTTAGAAGTCTGTTGACTCGGTCTTCCACTAAAGCAATTGATTTGGTTCTGAAAACAAATAGGGTTGCCCCTCATATAATTGAAATTATGCAGTTTATAATGTCCAACCATGTTTTTTTACGAACTTTTATGACCAAGGTTTTTTCTAGAACCTCCATCAATGTGTTAGCATTTAAACATCGCCATGTTGTACTCATGAGCCAATAATTATCTATCGTATTTAGACTTAAATACCTTTTTGGTCCTCATTCTCGTAGTGTTTGTTGGGGATGGTCCTCATTTTGATAAAATGTTTAAAATGGTTCTCATTTTCACCGAATGTTTAAAATGGTTCTTATTTTCGCAATTCGTGTTTTATTTGGTCCTTTTCTGTAAAGTTGTTTAAATTATTAACGGAGTATTGTACAAGTGACACAATTTGTATTAGGTATTAGGGTGTGTTACGTGTACTATACATGTGTGGTAATTAGATATTTATGGATAAATAAGTGAGCTAGGGTTTTGGTAAGGAATGTTTGGGCAGTTGGTGAGTTTTGACAATCTTGTTCTTCCATTCCCAATTGGTGTTGCTGCAATCTTCTTCTTCCTGCAATCCCATTATATAGGTATGTTATTACAGTCCCAATCTTCTTCCTTTATCTCTGGTTGTAATCGTTGGAGGTAATCGTATTGTATCACTTCGTGCACTGTTGGTGGTTCAACGAGAAATGAATTAACCCTGATTTGTAGCTGCGGAGAGATGACAACTTTGAGGATGGCAAGAACTCCAAAGAATATTGGTAGAAAATTTTGGGTACAATCTGTTTTTATTTTTGTGTTAATAATAAATTGGTTTTAATTTTTGATTTATTGATTTATAGAGTGGTGGTTCCAATGATGTGGGCTGCAACTTTTTCAAATGGCAGTGTTGATGAAAAGGATGACACAAATGAGGCAGATTAATGATTTGGAAAAGTCACCGAGGGTTGCTAAGAAGAGGCTGCAATCAATTACAAATATAATGGGGACCATTACACCAACACCGACAACCAACAAACAAACCAACTAAAATAATACCCCACTGAACCCCATCTACAGACACAAACTACACAAAATCATGGAAGTAATTTAGAAAACATGCAGAACATCACAACAATCGAAAGAAAAACAAACCCCAAAATAGAATTACGAAAACCCTAACCCCACGAGCAAACACAACCCAGAAAATCCTAAACCCGCCTACCTCGTTGATGATGATTAACGGGAAAACTGAAATGAAGAGCGCAACTGCAATCCAATGATGAAATAGTAAATATTAGCCGCTTCCTCTACAAATCCGAGCTCAAGAAAGATAAAGATGAAGAAATTTTCCTAATTGCAAAATTTCCCCTAAATTTAAAATTTAACATTAATTAACCATACACGTAACACACCCTAATACAAACTGTGCCACATGTACAATACTCCATTAATGATTTAAACGGTGTTATAGAAAAGAACCAAATAAAACACGAATTGTGGAAATGAAGACCATTTTAAACATTCTCTAAAAATGAGAACCATTTTAAATATTGTGTCAAAATGAGAACCATCTGCAACAAACACTACGAAAATGAGGACCAAAAAAGTATTTAAGCCTTGTATTTATCATACACTAAAGAATTTCTCTTAAACCGAATCAAATGACTTTACTGTATGTCCCTGGCTCTTTACGATGTTGACAAACATCAAACACAATTTTAAATATATTTGATGAGATGACCAGGAAATAGAATGAATGAAGTAGTAAATCATGCAAATACACTTTTTACTATATTGATAAAAGACCTTAAGAGGTAAAATCAACAAAGAAGCATAGAATAGAAATATATTTCACCATTGTATAATGACATGTTTGCTAAAACTATTTAAACTAAACTTCATTTTGATCTAACATGAAGAAAAGAGACATTAAAATCTTCTAACAGCATGCGGGAAGCTTGAAATTTTGGATTTGAAGGTGGCAGGGACATGATTGTGACCACAAATTAGTATACAACTATCAGTTTAAGAATAAAAAAAGTTGTGTACTAATATATAAGATGGAAATCTGCAATCTGCATAAAATGAAATATGGAGCATACGAGGAGATTTTTAAATTGAGTAGTTAACCCGCTATGTAATGGGAATGAAAGAGAGGAGAAATCCTAAAATTTGGCGACAACAGCAAAATTTATCAGATAGAAAAGAATTATTTTCATAGTTAAAAGAAAGTCCTTTTGACATACCCTCCTCAAAGAATGTATTACAATGATGAATTGAACATTACGAAGAACAAAGAAACGATATTATTGATTATTGTTGGGCTCATATAAAAATAACATGTCTTGAAAAATTTCACATCGCCAAGAATAACCAAGAGGTTAGTGTTAGTATAATGAGCTCTAAGTCTATGATATTCTTTGCCTGAATCAAATACATTTTAAGCTTGTATTTGGCTTTTCTTATACTACTTGGAGTCAAAGAGCAAGGGCATGGGAGAGTAGTCTATGTGTTATACAAATTTTCATCTGGTGTTATTCTCTGGTGATGATGATTTTTCTCTGATTTTGGGATTTTTATGTTATATTCTTCATTCAGTAACAGAGGTCAAGTAGGTCGGATCGCAGTAGTGATAAGCACAACCTAGACTTATATAAACATAGGGAAAACAAAACAGCAGAACAAATATCTTATACAATGTGTTCTTGTTTGTATGTGATGTTTTTTCTAATCGAAATAGCTTTTCTGGTTTCATTTTAGGCTTTAATATTCGCCTTTGCTTATTCACTAAGAATTTGCTTCTTTTTTATGTCTTGGGAAATGGTCCTGCAATAGGATGCATAACATACCTGCAGCAGTACACAGGAAGTTTAGACATGGAGACGGGGAATGTGAGCTATTATTGGCCAGTCCTCTCCAATTTCCTTCTCACATCGCTTCTTCAACTCGGAATTGCAAAATACAATTCTCAATTCATTGAGACTGCTAAGGCTTAGGCTTGTGGGAAGACGCAACAACTTGCGACAACCGACAATGTGTAATTCACGAAGCAAAGGAAGGTCTCCAAAGCAGTCAGGCAAGAATTGTATGTTTGGAAGATCTCTTAATGTTAACTTCTTCAAGGCAGTCATATGTTGTAAACCTTCCACCTCCTCGCCGCATCTCTCAATCGTCAAATCCTCAAGACAGGTTAACAATTGCAAACCTGCCCCCACTTTCAACTTAGTACAATTGTACATTTCTAATTTCTTGAGAGAGTGCAACCCTTGCAGCGACTCATCCTCTACCAAGAAGTTTGGACACTCGTCGATTTCAAGAATGGAAAGGCGTGGAAACAGGTTTTTTCCATTTTCACGTGATAGCCTTGTGATAGGTTATATATTTTATATTTTTCACATATATAAGACCTTAGACATCATTTTAACCCTAAAACCACCTTAAGGTAATCTTTATTTTTATATAGTGTTCAACTTTTCTTTTTTGGTTATTTTTCATATAATTTTGGTTTATGGTCATGGTTATAGACATGGTTATGGCATGGTCATTGAGAGATTGCGGTTCTATATGGTTATATGACATTAGTCTTACACATATAAGACCTTAGACACCACTTCAACCCTAAAACCTTAAAGCAATGTTGTTATGGGTCTTTATTCTTATATAGTGTTCAACTTTGTCTTTTCTATCCAATGTGGGACTTTTTGACTCACACTTGGACTATTCCTAACACCTTGTAAGGCGCCGAAGCCAGCAAAGTAACAGATGTTCCAGAGCCATGAAAGTTACACCACCATTGTAGCACTCCTCGTCCACGTATTTTACATATTTTGCCCCAACTATGTCTAGCCTCTTTAGTAAAGGTAGTTTCCCCAACTCAGAAAGTTTTACACAGTTTTCGCAGAACAACAGCTCTAGATAAGTTAAATACCTGAAAGAAGGGGTAGACATCCATTGTGGGAAACGGGAACCTTGGTACCCTTCCACCCTCAAACACCGAAGTGTGTCGGTATTAGGTTGAAGGGCTTCAAGAACCTCCTCATCATTTCCTACAAATTTCTCCTCTCTGAATCTATCCCATGTCAAAGTCAGTTTATTCAGCTCCTTACTTGGCATATTGGTTTCTTTGGCATCGTTTACACTTTTCACTTTCTCCAGATGTTTGATCTCAAGGCTCCCTTTAAGTTTTAATGGTCCCAGTTCTTCCAGAAGAAACCCTCTTCCTTTCCCAACTAAGTACATGGTTAAACTCCTTAAAGAAGTTAACTTCCTCATGTGAGGTGCCAAGCGTGACAGCGACACACATCCTTTAAGAGACAGCTGTTGCAGGACTTTTAAGCGTACCAAACTGTCAGGTAACTTTTGGAGATTATAACAATAATCTAATTTTAATATTTGCAAATTCAGTAATTTACTGAGGGATTCTGGAAGAGTTTTGAAACCACCATGAGAAAGATTCAAGTATCTTAAATGTTTCAGATCACCAATTGAAGATGATAATTCTTTAACTAGACTTACTTGAAGCAACCGTAAAGAATAACATTTCAATAAGTCAGAAGAAAGTTCGTCAGTTGTTCTGCTTTTTACATAAGTCTTCAATGATTTTAGTTGATGCAACTGGGTTGAATGTAGATTCCACTGATGGTCTGACAGATGGTGGATCCTTCTTCTTTCAAATAAAACAGGTGCAACATAGTCATCTTTAATGCAACAAACCTCTTCATCAGCAACAAATTGTGCAAGATCATGAACAAGATCGTGCATCTTGAAACTTGTAACTTTTCCAAATTGATCTGTCTCTATATCCTGAAAAAGTGATCTCCTATATAATTCATTCCACACTTCATCACCAACATCCTCAGCATCTAACCTTCCATCAGATGAAATGAATCCATTAGCAATCCAAAGTTCAATTAAATACTGTTTCTTTATGAGATCATCTTTGAGAAATATTGCGCAATAAGCAAAACATTGCCTGAGTTGAACTGGTAAGTTCACATAACTTAGTCTAAGGACAGGCATTACGGACTTTTCATTGGATGATAACATTAAGATGTTACTTTCCATAATATTGAGCCACTTATCCTTATTTCTGTGAAAGCGTAGAAGACCTCCAACTGCCTTTGCTGCCAGAGGCACTCCTCCGCACTTCTTTACTATCTTTCTTCCTATAACCACAAGCTCATCTGGTTCTGCCTCGTCTGCTCCAAAGGCTTGGTGTTTAAATAATTCCCAGCAATAATACTCGGATAGCTCTGATAATCTATGAGGATGTTTAACTGTTCCCATGATTTCCGCAACATTCCAAAAACGAGTGGTGACCAAAACAGAACCACCCTTTTCTCCACAGTCCAGTACAGATCTCAACATATGCCAATTCTCCTCCCAATTGTGTCTCGTAACATCCCACACATCATCCAAAACAAGCAAATATTTTTTTCTGGGAAGCAGATTTCTAACTTTTCTTTGCAATGACTCCAGATCCAAATCCTTGCACTCCTCAGATGCGGCATGCAAGATAGCTTTTAACATTCTCTCCAAACCGAAATCTTCAGAAACACATATCCAAATTTTTAACTGAAAATCTATGAGATCCTTGTGATTGAAGATGAGTTTTGGTAGTGTTGTTTTTCCAATTCCGCCTTGACCCACGATCGGATAGACAGGTAAATTCTCAGCACGAGAAGCAGCACCTGCCAAAAACTCTACAATTTTTCTTATATCTTTCTCTCTTCCGTAGACTCTTGGTTCAGTGACAAGTGAGATGGTTTGGCGCCACTCAGGGACTCCACGGGTTTCCACTTCAACCGTCGAAGTCAAACGAAGCTGGTCTTTTTCTCTAGCAATTCGATCTAATCTCTCACTTACACTTTTCATTCTTCGAACAATATTGTGACGGAAATAAAGATTCGTTGGATGAAGAGAGGATAAGGAAGAGCATAGTACCATTTCGGATTCACAACACTTGACTTCTTCTTCATCTTTTTGTTCCAACCACAATTGTTTATAAACAAACTCATCCAAGATGTCATCAAGCTCGTATGCTGCATCTTTCAGCTTTCCAACCCAATCCTTTATGGCTTTGTCTGAGAATTGCTTCTCTTCAGCGTCTTCAAGAGTAGCCTTGATTGCAGTGAACATGCTCTCAAGCTTTTCTTTTTCTCCACTGAAAGCCAGAAATGATCCCAGCTCTGTTGCAACCAGAGAGGTCAAACTTCCGAGCACAGCTTTGAGTACAGCCTCTGCCATTTTGAAGGTTCTTTCTAAGTCACGGGATAAAAATGCAAAATGCGAGAGATTGTATGTTTCAGAAATGGCAATGCAATGATAAGTTTTGGGATTTTGCAAAGGTTTGGAAGTCAACAACTGCCCTCTGAAGACTGTATTTTTGGTATTTTCAATGTGCAGTCACTTCTAGTTTGATTAATGAACATGCATAACGATCATGCATTTGATCCAGCATACCTCACACTCTCTATAATTGGATTAATTTACTCGCATCAGGGTCATGCCAGAAAATTAATTAATGGAACCTGACTCAAGTTGCATGTCACTCAACCAATCATGCTCAATTTCCACTCTTGGTACTTTAAAATTTCATGCAAGCAACAATTGGTTTCAAGAAAAAACAAACAATACCAACCCACTTTTAACAGTACATGATACGCCAAATGCCCAACAAATAAATAAATCATTTCAATTTTATTATATTTATTAATTATTTGTTGTTTTTAATCAACTCAATCAACCATATGAGTGTAGTTTATCACCTAAGGACAGTTTGGTGGGTAGGATATAACATGATAACTATTTTATCTGTTATATTTTGTTATTGGTTGCACCAGATCTTATTATCTTTTCACCGAATTTATATATATATATTATAACGGTAATTAAAATATTAAAAGTAAATTTTTATTCTTATTTGAATTTGAATTATTATATTGACTTTGCAAAACTTACGTTATTTATTTATAATGTTAAGAAAAAAAAATAAAATTTTATAATTTTTTTAACATCAATTTTTATCAGAATATGTATCATAAATTTTTATATCTTATGTATTTATATTTATAATTATTTAAAAACATAAACTTAAATTATGTTATTTATTAGCTAAATAATAATTATTTAAATGCTTTTCAAGATAAGTGCTATAATTTTAAAATCTTATATACTTTTTTATAATATAAAATAGTCATTTAATAATTTCATAATTTGTAAAGAATTTAAATTAAAAGTCAATTACTATTAAATACATGTTTCTATTACTTTTAGCACATTAATCAGACTGGTGTAAGGCTCACTTTTCGTTCTGCCATTTTTCTTAAGGTTGCCCCTAACTATTGAATCTTAGGGCTGGCCCAAAGGAGAAAACAGACCTAATCTGCCCCAAATCCTAACTTGTGCTCACTTTTCGTAAAAAAAGAAACATCACCTCCTTAGAGCTGCTACCACCTTCCTCTGCTAGGGTTCCAAAGTTCCCTCAGATTCACGTTTGGCTTGACCTTGATTCCGCTCACGTAAGTGTTCTTTAACTCTTATCACCATCTCTAGTCTAGTTTCATGGTCACAGTTGGAGGCCCTGTAATAACCTGTTTCTGTTCGCTGTTTCTAGTTGCGAGTCTGGTTTTAGAGTTGTGTTGCTCTGTGGTTCAGTGTCGCAGTCTAGTACAAACCCTTTTCTAAGTAAAGGAAGCTAGAACCTAATCATGTATTCATTTTTTTCTGCTGTTCTTGCTATTGTGCTAAGATTCTATGGTCGATATGAGGTTCTAAATGCGTGGAGTGTTTTAGTATGTTAGTTGGCTTGGGGTGAATGGCTGTTGCAGGAGAACAGTGGCGAGATCTCATAATCTCGCCCAAGCGAGCCTGTCTCGCCTAGGCGAGATGAACAGAGGCTCGCCCATACCTTTTTACGCGAGGGGTCGCTCGAGCAACCAGCTCAAGTTTGAGCGAGCGAGTGTCTCGCTCAGGCGAGGGGAGTCTCGCCTAAGCGAGAATGCGCAGAGGCCGCCGTCGTGTGTGTGTCGAGCTCTCGTCTAGGCGAAGGGAGCTCGCCTGAACGAGAGTCCTTCTCGCTTGAGCGAGACCCTCCAGCCTGAGCAAAGAGTTGGGCAAGAATGCGTCCCGAGTTGGTTTCCCTCTGTGCTTGGATGTTTAGCTTGTGCTTGTTTGAGTTATTGTATGATGGCTTAATGGGAAGGATTATGCATGATTGGGAGAGGATTATATGTGGTGAATTGTGAGTTTGGCATGATCTTTATATGAATTATACATGAGAGGTTGGATATAATATATATATATATATGTGTGTGTGTGTGTGTGTGTGTGTGTGTGTGTGTATGTGTGTGTATGTGTGTGTGTGTGTGTGGTCACGAATTTGACATGAGCAACAATGGACATGATGGTTGGTAATCCAGTGGCACGGTTTTGGTATGAGAAGAAGCACTTTACTCATGGTTGGGAATAACGAGTTGGTTTGATTCAACATATGATTAATGAGGGTTGGTTACGAATGTTGGTATGAGGTTCCTATAGATGATATATGTATCTATTACCTGGCTATTTGTACATGTTTGATATGTGGTCAGTACGTAATTCCTTGAAATTTCTAGGTGGGACTTCAAGGTTGTGCTTCAGTGGTCGGGACGTAATTTCATGGCCCCTGTTAGTAAGTGTCCATGGTGGTGCCCCATCTATATAACTTGGTAAGGATTCAAGGTAAGGATCGCATCCTGACACTGTAAGGAGTCAGTTAGTGTCACTTAGAGCGGACTGATTCCTGTGGTGAGAGTAGCAGGAGGCCTAAAACTCATTAAGGGCTAACCTTGTGCGTGAGGGAATTGATTCATTATAACACTTGTGACACATAGCTTGGGGGTGAGCAGAGGTATCCACCGCAAGTGCAAGCATCCGCTGAACCCGACCATGTTATATGTATCCGGATGAGTCGAGTCGAGTCGTAGTGTATTAATTGAAAGGTCATAACATGCTTGGTTGATATATGGATTTTGGACTGTGAAAGTATATCTGATTGCATTGATGAAATCTTTTTGGCTCTAACTTACCCTTTCTTGTTTGAATGCCTTGTATGTTATCCTTCTACTTTTGCGATGATCATCAATTTATTGATGGGAGCATATGCGAGAGGTTCTCGTGGCCAACAGGGGAGAGATCATTCCGCTGCATAGTCTACTTGGGCTGGACTTGATTTTTTCTTGTTGGGCTTTTTGTTAGGGCTATGGCCCATATATTGCTTTACTTTTTAATACTCTATTTTTTCTTCTGTTAGTCTTATAACTGGTTTTCTTTTGGCATCGTGGTGTGCCTAGGATTGTAGGAGTGTCTTTAAGACCCCAGGACTTGTGACACATAGCTCGGGGTGAGCAGAGGTATCCATCACAAGTGCAAGCATCCGCTGAACCCGACCATGTTATATGTATCCGGATGAGTCGAGTCGAGTCGTAGTGTATTAATTGAAAGGTCATAACATGCTTGGTTGATATATGGATTTTGGACTGTGAAAGTA
>Ga0214543_1006113_pt1 | contig 21674 bp, 16 predicted proteins | sample CNSS2metaG_FD_160094 | JGI IMG/M metagenome (GOLD analysis project Ga0214543, IMG submission 160094) | Root nodule microbial communities from cowpea collected in UCLA plant growth center, Los Angeles, California, USA - CNSS2 | ecosystem: Host-associated > Plants > Roots > Nodule | place: USA... | reverse complement strand
CGTCTGGGTCGTAGGGAGCGTCCAGGTCGTAATGCCCATCCGGGTCTTCGTTTCTTCATGTCATCCAGGTCGTAAGGCCCGTGTAGGTCGTCAGGCTCGTCCGAGTCGTCGGGCCCGTTTCGGTCGTCCGAGTCATCAGGTCCTTCGGATCGTCGAGCCCATTCGGGTCGTCCGGCCCGTTCATGTCGTTGTGCCCATCCGAGTCGTAAGGCCCGTGTAGGTCGTCGTGCTCGTTCGTGTCGTCGGGCCCATTCGGGTCACTGGACCCATCTAGGTCGTCTGCCCCATTCGGGTCTTTGAGCCCGTTCAGTTCTTCGGGCCTGTCTGGGTCGTCGGGTCCGTCCGAGTCTCTGGGCCTGCTTGACCCTTTCTGGTCTTTGGGCTGCCTGACCTGTTTTCGTCATTGGTCCCGCCTGGTTCGTTTGGGTCATCGGGCTCACTCGAATTTTCCAGATCGTTGGGCCCATTCGGGTCATTGGGCTCGCCTAGCTTGTTCATATCTTTAGGCTCGCCCAACCTCTTATGGTCATTGGGCCTGCCCGATCCGTATAGGTCGTCGAGCAAGGCCCCTCCAAGTCTGAATTTAGCATAGTCCATCTCAACATTTAGTCTAACCCAACTAAAAATTTAAATTGAAAATTTGGATTGGATTTTTTGGATTATCCACATTTAAAAATCTTGATTTATAAAATGGATATCCAATCCATAAGATATATAAAATGTAAATTAGATTGAAATCCAGATCCATTAAATGGATTTTAAATGGATTGGATTTTTAATAAAATGGATTATAAATGGATTGGATTGGAGTAAAAGTGGATTGGATCAAGAAAATTAGATTTTTTGCCCACCCCTACTGATGGGTTAGGTCGACCCGATGGCTCAATCGAGTTGTAAAACCCAGACGGGCTAGGTTGGGTCAGCTCGACGATCCAGACAAGCCTGATGATCAGCCTGACAGCCCAAACGGGCAGGTCATGTCCGTCAAGTTCGTCAACCCAGCCCGAACCAACATGTATAAGTTGTTGACCTGACTTGGACCCACTAGATCATCGGGCCCGCCCAACCCCTCTGGGTTGTCAAGCCTGCTGACCCATCTGGGTTGTCGGGCATGTTTGTGTCATTGGGCACACCCGACAAGTCTATGTCATTGGGCCAACCTGACCTGGCAAGGTCGTCGGACCGGTCGAGCCTGTCTAGGTTGTCGGGTCGGTCAGGCCTGTCTAGGTCATCAGGTCGGTCAGGCTTGTCGGGTCAACGGGTCAGTTGGGTCGTTGGGCCTGCCCGACACGTTTGGGTCGTCAGGTCCACTTGACACCTCTAGGTCATTTGGCTCGCCAAACCCGTGTGGGTCGTCGGGCCTGCTCGACCCGTTTGTGTTATCATGTCTGTTTGGAGTGTCTGGCTAACCCAGCATGTCATGGTTGTCGGGTTTGCCGGGTCCATTTGGGGTTGAGTTCAGATTGTGAGGTTGAGTGAGAAGAATTTCAAATTCCACATTTTCTAAGGGTATTTGAATTCCTTCTAATTTAGCTAATTGAAATACTTAAAAAAAAAATGCATGCATTTTAAATTCTTTTTAATTTCTCTATCCAAACAAAGCATTTCATTACAAAGAATTTCAAATTCTCCAAATAAATAAATCACCCTCTTGAATTGTCTCATCCAAACACACCATAAAAGTACATAAACTAGATATGATGAATTGAAAATGTCACTCCACTTTAGTAAATTAATGATATCATAATAGTTTACTTTATCATTTCATCAATTTATCTCCCACGACTATATATTATATTTAAAATCTTGTGAGACCAATTTTTACACTAGGGTAGTTTTTGATGTATTGGTAAAAAAAAAAAATATACTCATTAGTTGGATGATACTCACTTTCATTCGGATATTTCAGTTTGGTTCTCGTTTTTAAAAATGTTTCAATTGCGTTCCAATTTTTGAAAAAGTTTCTTAATTAGGTCCCTTTCAACAAAAAAATTATTAACACGGTTAACAGCATGCCACGTGTCAGTCCTTGGATTTTTTAATTTTTTTAAAAAAGTTTTTTGAAAACTTTTTGAATTTTTTTAGCCACGTGTCAGGTCCCTAGTTTGATGTGTGGCACTAACAGTGCCACGTGGCGGCAAAGTACTGCCACGTATCTAGTGGCGGAATTTGGACAAAAAATTTAGGGGTGCCAAATTAGATTTTTTTTCAAATTCATTATATGTAACTTTAGAACTTCATATAATTATTTTTCACAATCTTTAATTCTTGGATTCTCGTGAAATTTCTTAAGTTTAATCAACATAAATGCATTTTTTTTATCTCTATCTAGAGCCTTCCTCTTAAAAAAAATCAATTCTTTTACTTTTTATTATAATTTTTCTAATATTAATTTAGCAACTCTTACCTATCTAGAAGAAAGATAAATTTATCATTGTCCAATGGTACACACTAAACAAATTTATCACATGCAAGAAGAAAATGCTTAAAAAAAGGTAAAATTAAATTTATTCAAAAAAAGAAATTGATCAGTTCAAAATTTCTTTAACTCATCAATTTTACCATTGTGTAATTTTATTTTGAAAAGGAAAAGAGATCGATGATGAAAATTGAAAAAGGAAAAGAGAGATGATAAAGAGATAGAAGTACAAAAAAGAAAAAAAGAAGAATGAACTACATGAGGTTTTAAGAAAATTTTGAAAAAATTAATATATGACATATGTTTATTTGTTTCAATTTAGTCTCCACACATATCCTTTTGATTTAATTTAGTCCCAATTTTTTTTTCAAAATAGAAAAATATTGTCTCTCTTAATACGAAATTTATTATTTATATAAATGTTATATTGATATTTGTTATTAAAAATGACTTACAAAATTAGGTATTGATATTTATATTAAAATTTAGGTGCTAAAGTCATGAATAACAAAACATGGCTTAACAATTAAAAAAAATACAATATCTAATAACATCATTTTCAAAATAGAGCAATATTATCTCTTTCTTAAATCTAAAATTTGAGACCAAACTTGTTATTTATATAAATGTTATCTCATATGTTTTTTTAAAATAGTGCAATATTTCTATTTCTTAAATTTGAGACCAAACCTATTACTTATACAAATATTATACTCATAAGAGAAAGAAAATATTTCTCTATTTTGAAAAAAAAAATGGGACTAAATTGAATCAAAAGGACATATATGAGGACTAAATTGAAACAAATAGAGAATGACATTTGGTAGTGACATTGGTATGTGTCAGTATCTTGCCATGTGGCACTAACAGTGTCATGTGTCACATAGGAACCTAACACGTGGCAAAAAAAAAATTCAAAAAAATTAAAAAAATTAAGAAAATTAAAAAATCTAAAGTGTGACACATGGCACGCCGTTAACGGCGTTAATAATTTTTTTTCTGAAAGAGACCCTATTGAGACAATTTTTCAAAAGTTGGAACATAATTGAAACTTTTTTAAAAGCGGGGACCAAATTTAAACATCCAAACGAAAGTGGGTATCATCCGACTAATTAAATCTTTATTTAACAAAGATAATTTTTGTTTTTTGTTTTTTGTATGGAACTTGGCTATCTTATAAGATTTGGTATATCCCTATTTTGTTATTTGGTATATCCCTACTTTATTCTTGAGTGAACCAGAAGTGGAGTACTTGCAAGCACTCTGATGTTCAAGTCAGTTGATTGAATCTAGGTAAACCAATTATGTGAGTATGACTCAAGCTAAATCCATTGTTGTCATGTTTGTACCGTGCACAATACTAAATTCAATCAGGACAATATAAGAGGATGCATGCTACTTCTATAATGTTGGACTTGGGAGAGAATTACACACATTACTCTAGAAATTTAGCCCTTGACTGATGACGATATTGTTGCGGGTTTAGGTTTCCCCCTAAGCAGAAGGTGGTGTCACACAACACAAAATGTGTTCCATGATACCATTAATGTTACTCAATTTCATAAAAGAATTGACCAACTGCACCCTAGACATGTAATACTTCACATCGCTTATAATTTAATTTTTAGTTTATTTTCATATCAACCATAATTGTATCAATTTTTGGTCAGTTCCTATAGACTCCTTATACTCGCTAGGAGGTTGATTGGTTGATTGTTATTAATCTTTCTCCCATTAGTTGGGCAACTGTTCCTTTGATATGTTTTGCAATAGTTGAATTTCACCAAACTGATCGAGTGATTCGACAATTTGGTTCTGACAAAACATTTCGCCTAACCCAATAAACTTTAATGACACTTACAGATATGATATGGGAGGAAGAGCGAATAGAAATTGTCGAGAATACCATCGACGATGTATAACAATGTGGAATGACCGAAGCAATCGTGTGATTCAAGGAACATCATTCAACAAAAATGGCCATTTGTGTGACAACACACTGTACATGCAATGGTACATTAGTCATACTATCAACTATATTTCACTTTTACAACAATTTTTCGATGATGATGTAACTTTATTTTTTTTTATCAAAGTTGTCTTATTATTATATTAGTTTAACCATTTAAATTAGACCACTATTTGTTTATCAATATGACATGTCACAAGAGTCTGCTCAACCTTCTACACAACCCTACCATCACTATACTAGATCTTATGATTTTATTCAATACCCACATCAAACTTTTGGTCAGTCTAGTATGCATTAACCACAAATGTTTGGAAATTGGCACTCAGAACAAAACATCCCACCTTAGTTATCCTACCATCAAGTGCCCACCTCTTATGAAAATTTTCCACCATCCTCAACCTTTGGAGGTCCATCACATAAGTTCACCATTTTCAGCATGACTCCACCATTAGCATACAATTTAGGTTCTTCATCAATGCATTATTATCAACCGACAACGCATTTCTAAGGGCAATAAGATGCAAGTTATCACTCAAACTAAACAAAGTGATAAAGACAATGAACCTCTTGAAGAAGAGTAGCAAAGACGACTCTGAAGACCAAGAAGAAAACCAGCTTGTGGCACCGAAGGACATAAATAAATGTATTCACTTAATGGATAAATAAAAGACACTTGTACTTTTGTTTTTATATATGTTGATTTTTATCCAAAAGATTAATTATTTACCAAAAGGTCACTTCTTCAGGCCACATGCACTTGTACTTTAATGATTCCAAAACTTCATACTCCACAAATCATCGACTATAAATACAAATAATATTTCATCCACTTTATCTGTTTTCATCACAAACTATCACATTCTCTTCTCTCTACACACCACCACATGGTGAACTTTGGCGTGACTATGCTTCGCATAAGCGAGGCAAAGAACCTAACAAATTCTCCACAACCTTAATTACCAACGAAGAAAATAATGTGAAGATGATGTGTTGTTCCACTGTGAAAGTCCAAAACTCTTTCACGTACCATACAATTGCAAATTCAACCTCCGCAAACAAAAAATTTTCACGACTCTACAAAGTCCAACAATCACACCCATCAACAAGTTGTACTTCAGAAGGTCCAAAATGAATGAACAAGGAGGCATTACGTATGATGTTGCTGAAATACCAACAGATCGTGATATCTTACAAATGATTTATTGTAAGTCTGAATTTCCTATTAACATAATAATTGAATTGTATGTTACCTTTAGAAGGTCCAATGAAGGAATATTTTTCTCTTCTAAATCCAACTACCCCATCCTCTTCTATAAACCCAAACCTCATTCCAACTTCACCAACAATATAGGTATCTGCAGATAAAATCTGTGGCAGATAGTTGGTACTTGCAATTATTTTAATACTAATTTATAAAAATGTCGGGTGCAGGTACCATACTACCTGTATCCACGAGTATATGTTACCCACAAAAAATTAAAATTAAAATTTGATTTATATTTATTTATTTAAATTTAATTTATATTTTATTAGGGTAAATTTAATTAAAATTAAAATTAAATTAAATTTTATATTTTATAGTTTTTTTTTGTAATTTTCTTTAGAATTTATTTTAAAAATTTATAAAATATCTTTTTTTTAATTATGTGCAGGTTTTAAAAAGTCCACAGATATTTTTTAATCCGGTATCCGGCGGGTAACAAGTTGGATTCTTTTGTTGCGGATCGGGTAGCAGGTAGACATTATTTATGCCCAACCTAAATCATTGTCATCCCTAGTCTTGAACTTCAATTATCTATTTCCATTTTGGTGTTAAGAGTATTTTCAGTTAGTCTAAAAGAACTAATTCTTAATTTCATCACATAAACTCTAAAAAGTCTGGAAGTTCTCAAAAAATAATATTTGTAATAAATTATAATACAATTGTAATCGATTTCCACACAATGTATACCAAAACAGGTAATTTGAGACTATCATAATTGATTATACACTTCTTGTAATCGATTATTAGAGAATATATCTATAAACTACAATGCATGGTAATCGATTACGATATGTTGTAATCGATTACTGATCGTCCCTAACTATAAAACTTCCTTCTTTCTCTGTCCTCGTGCAAAAATCCTTTTTTTCTTTCCAAAAATTGTACTCCTACCCTAAGTTCATCAATTCTTCACCAAATTACTCCCTATAATATATAAAACCTCTATTTATCAAATCTCCACAAACCCCACCGACTAAAACTTCTAAATCACTATCAAATGGTTGAATCATCCAAGAGACATTAAGGCTCTTCTTCCTTTTCTGGTGCCCATTGTTGTCGTCCTTCCTCCAACAACTCACCAGAACAAATGAATCCCTCCATCCCCATCTCATACACTCTTATCTTATTTTCTAGCAATACCTAGTATGAGAGTTATTGCTTAAATTTCTCCAATTGTGACATTCTGAATTCTTTCATCTTGAAAACTTTGACTGCTATAATGTCTTCCGAAATACTGGTCTATTAGATTTCATGACTTTAAACCTACATTTTTATCCTAAATTAGTACGAATCTTGTATAACAACTTGAAGTTAAAAAAGTACCCATTAAAGTCGATCAATCTTTGTTCTTTTCACTCACAAAAATTTGCAAGTCAAAGTGTGTGTTTTGAAGGAAATGTGGTATATGACTGGAAAATTGACTATTCTAGTTATGATTCTAGAGCTGTGATTTGTATTGAGAATGCCAACATGACTTATAGATTACTTATTGAGTCTATGAAGGTTAAAATTCATGTAACACACTATATTATGTGTCACTTTTAACTAGAAGGGAGATTAACTAGACTCATCTAATCAGATATCGCATGACTAAGGCCTTAAGAGATAATACACCTCTTCCATTCCCCACCTCATTACCACTTTTATGGATCACTTTGAAATTCCTCTTGATTATGAACCTTTTGTATCGATTAAAAGGTCTTCCAAAATTGGTGTTGATGTTATAGCTTCCTTTGGTTTTGTTAAAACCATTCATGGTCAGTGGGTTAACAAACGTGACCACCCTCAGCCTATTCGTGATGAGCGGACACCGTCTCCTCCACCTCAAGATACTTCCTTTGCTGCACGAGAGTACTTAGTTGTTGTGAAAGGACTTGGGTTCGAGTCCTACATGTGCCCATTGTGTATTATTTAATTTTATTATTTTCTAATGATGTGTTTGGAGCGTGATAAGTAAGGATATAATTTTTGATGTATGAATGTTATCATGAAAGATGAGTTGGTTGAATTGGTTGTGCACTTGAATTGCAATTGTGTGAAGATGGGTTGAAACCTTGGCTTGGACAAAATAAACTTTCTTTTTGCCAATTTTAGTTTTGGCATGAATGTGAAAGGGTAAGGGAAACCCTAGCAGAAAAAGCAACCAATGGGAGCTGAAAACAGTCCATTATGATTCATTGAATGGCAATTACCCTTCACAATTAACCATTTTCGTTTTGGCCAAATTAACTCTAGTTAAAGTGCAATTAAATAGCCAAATTAGAAGTGAGAGGAGGGTGAATTGAGAGCTAGAGTTATTCTGCAGTCTGAGAGGAAAGACAGAACGAAAGTCGAGAGTGTGTTGTGAGGGTGAGGCCAATTAGAGGTTGAATAGGGAGGGAGCTTGAAGAAGGCATTAGCGAGCAAGTGGTGGAACATTCAATTGTCCAAATTTTAAGCAAGGATTCCAGGTTAGGGGAGTTCTTATTACGTGTTTTAATTTTGTATTGTATGAAGATGTGTTCTGGGCCATGCTTGAATTGTGAAACCTTTAAATTCTGCTTTGATTCGTGTTTTCTGGAATTTTAAGAAACCGCTTGGCGGCGCATGAACTGTCGCCAGGCGGCACATGAGGTTGCACCCAGTTTTCTGGGTTTTCAAATGATCCGCCTAGCGGATGGAAGTGAACAACCAGGCGATGTATTTTGCTGCTGCTGTTTTTCTTATTTTGGTTGGTAAGGTCAATGGCGTAATGAGGTGTGTCATAAATTACTAATGTATGTGTATATTTGGTTTAATGGGACTGATTCTTAATGATCCACTAGTGGAATTTTCGTGGCTCTTGTATGAAATCGAGATAAGGGTTCATGTTGGGAAATTGGGAATGATTATTTCAAATCATGCCTATGATTAGTGTATTGTTCTATAGAATTGATGTTAATATGAATACAATATGAATTCCATTATGTGCGAGTCTGTGAAAAAATGTCACTGTGAAGAACGGGTATTGTGATTGAAGTGTTTGGGAGACTGGGTTAAATTGAAATAAGTTTGGGCAGAACCCATTTTCAGCAAGCACCGCCTGGCGGCAATTCAGATACCGCCAGGCGATACCGGTTGGGACTCTGTGTGTCTCGTATTTTGGATGTTATGCTGGAGGAATTAGTAGGTATGATAGAGCCTAGTGGGAAGTAGTGAGGTGAAGGGAACTCAGGTAGATCATATTAAATGATTCATGTATATGTATAACATAATTGGGATATAGACCTTAGACTAAACAAGGTTGGATGATGAATTTGATAGGGACTGTAATTAATAGAAGCTGGAATGAGGACATTGTGTAATCACTGATGAAATGATTTTGTGTTGGTTAATTGGTAATGCATGGAGAGTGAAGTAGAATTAGACATTTTTGTTAAATTTAATTGTATGTCAATATTTGAGAGTGATGTCTGGGAGTGATAGGTTGATTGAGAGTGATGTCTAGGAGTGTTTATGATCAAATATTTCCATGCTTGTGTAGTTTCACACTATACATACCCTATTGAAAATTGTGGCATGATTCAATGTGTAAATTATAGAGAATAAGTTAAACATAATGATCCCACTTTTGGTGTGATTTATATGCGTATCCATAGTGTTTTAAGGTAACAAGAGTTCTGGAATATTAGGGTCATTACCTGAATGATGTATGGTATGTTGGGTCTCTTAAGACCTAAAGAAATAGCCAAAAATCAGTAGCATTGCGCTACTGGTATGGCGCCTGGCGGCGTGTGGCGAGCCGCCAGGCGATAGGGTCTCACATTAAGGACAGTGGGCACAGTGTGCGCAGAGCGCCTGGTGGCAGAGTTAAGTCCGCCAGGCGGAATGGTGAAGCAGAAGGCCTGCAAGGAGGCTGGCGCCTGGCGGCACAAGATGGGTGCGCCAGGCGGTGACGGACAACGAGGTGCCTGGCGACGGGGTGGAGTCCGCCAGGCGGTGATGGTGTAGTGAGGATTCTGCTGGCGCTTGACGCCTGGCAGTGTGTAATGCCCGCCAAGCGGTTTGGACCCAGATTTCGCCTAGCGGCGTGAGATGCGTGCCAGGTGGTTTTGGTTCAGTGATGCTACGCGAGGAAAGGTTTCTACATAGCTTTAGGTGATGTTCATGATGCGAGGCTTTGGTTGGGCGCCCAGTTACGAGTGTATCTTGTTTTGGGGTAACATGTGACCATTCTAGGTTGTAGCCTTGTGGTTTTGGAAGTCCAGTGGAGTGTGCGAGTTGTGGCTCGTACGACGAGGTTTCGGATGATTGCCCTCTTCAGTGTATTTTGATAGAGCCTTGGTAGTCTAGGAACAACTACAAACTTATGTTTGTTTTGGGGAGCTCCACTTGGTGTCACGGTGAGATGCTATGGCAAAGTTATTCCCATGTGTGGACTATTAGGTGGTGGCCTGTAGTCGGAGGGGCGAGTAGACACTTGTGCAGCAAAGGTCGATCATTGATCTCACCTAAAGGGTATAGAAATGATAGACGTCTAATGCAAGTGTTGGAAATGGAGAAGTAAGGAAAAGGGAAAAGAATACTAACCCGGGTTTTAACGTTGAGATGATTGTATTTAATGTTATATTTGCTTGGTTTTATTTAAATGAGCTCACCCTATCTGTGTGTGTTTGGCGATGATCATGTAACTTGTTACATGGGAGCAGATGTTGATGCAGGTGAGCATGCAGAGGCATAGAGACGGAGTGGGGATCACTATGGGACAATTTTTCTTAGATTTCATTATGGAATTTCCTTTTGTAACTTTTATTTTAGAGAAATCGGTTTTGAAATGACTGAATATTGCAATTTTAATCATTACTTATTCGATGCGTGAAGTTTGAATTTTCCCACGTTTTAGGAAATTACGATAATAAATGTGATGTTTAATAAATTTTATTTCTTATTTATTTTTAATAAGTAATTTCTGGCTAAGACGTTACATCGTGCACCTCGCGACTTCCCACTAAAAGTCATCTTGCACCTACATGAATTTTGGTGGGTAATTATTGACTTACTGAAGTCATATGGGAGGGTGGGGTGTGCACGACTTGCCTAAAGATGGTAATATTTTTTTATAGTTACTTACTTTCGTAATTTTGCTTCAAATTTGGCTAGTTTTATAACAAAAAAAGAAACCAATCAAGTACTATTATGTGTTAAATCGAGTTAACGTGGTCCATTGTATCAAACTAATATTAATATTGTTTCAAAAATAACTACGTGTCAGTCTAATAAAATATTTAATTATAACTTTTGTCGTACATTTATTTTTAGACTCAATTTAATCCTTATATTCTACTTTGGACTCAATTAAATTTTTATATTATTTTTAGACTCAATTTAATCCTTATATTCTACTTTGGACTCAATTAAATTTTTATATTGTTTAAATAATTATAAATTTGGTTCTTATAATGTTTTCTCAATAACTGAGGTAAATAATATATTTTGTTATATATTTTGTTAAACGTAAGTTATTTATAAATGTACTTGTTGTAAAGAGGTGTTTAATAAATATAATTGAATAGGTTTTTGGATAGCTTTTAATTTTAGATTTGTCATTATCATATTAATAACAAATAATTAATAATTGAAGTTGAAATGGGTGTTGTTAGTTGAGATTTTAGTTAGTTAGTTGTACTTTTAAATATATTGATTTCAATACAATAATTTTTTTAATATATTTCAAAATATCAAAATTAATGTACTTTCTTAACAAAACATATGATATTACCAAAAATCAATCACGGAATTTGAACTCGTTTATTAATAAATTATTTTCTCAAATAGGTATTAAATTTGATAGTTTTGATAAAAATATCACGTTAATAATGTTCTTTCAGGAATTTATTTATTAATTCTAAGAATAAATATTTCAATAAATATTTTCTGAATAAATTACAATCTCTTTTATATTAAAACATTACTCTGCATGTGACATTCCATTTAAATAGATTAATCTACTAAAACAAAACATCGCATAGTTATAATATTAATGAGCAAAACTGACAAAAGGAGTTAAAGAATGTACTTTAACAGTCATCCATAGGAGTACTTAGAGTGAAACTTGGGCATACAACCATGCCCTAAACAAAACAATTCTAAAGTTTAACAGTTGTGCAAAAGGAATGCTCTAAGAGCATGGAATTACAAGGCACTAGGGCCATAGAACTTCTTCGAAAACCATAACAACGGGCCCACTAGGCTGCACTGCTACCACCATCAGGCCTACCTCCAGGAGTATTCCCATCTGCTCCCACCAATGGTGATCATCGCAAAAGAGGAAACACAACAGGAACATACACAAAAATGCAAGGGTAAGCTAGAGTGAATTAAATTATACATGTTATTGCAGCGAGAATAATTAGAGACAGTCCAACATATAACACAGTAGGCACGAGAATAACATTTCAACAATTAAGCAAGACTCTATGACTCAATTATCCGGATACATATACTAGGATCGGATTCACTGGACGCTTGCACTTGTGGTGGCCTCTACTGCTCTGCAGAGCCATTGCCAATGGGTTTCACCCTACCACACACAAGGTTAGCCTTTAAGCGTCTAAGGCCATTATCTTGCCAAAGACTAGGGCCTCCCGCTACTCTCACCACTTGGGTCAGTTTGCTCTACTTGAGACTCACTAACCCTTTAGAGTTTCGGGATACGATCCTTACTTGAATCCTTATCCTAATATATACACTACTCACCACCATGAGATCTCCCCACGAGACTCATGGAATTACGCCTATCACATACAAATTTCATGTTTCCCATACCACAACCACCACTTTCATCTCATACATTAAATTTTCATTTCACCCAACCATCATGTACAATTCCATGCCATCACTCATACCAAACAGACCAATTACCGTGCATATATATATCAGGTAAACATGCATATTCAATCATATAGCCAAACCACAGATAAACAAAGGGAAATAGATCCAAATCTGACCCTTTCTCTCGCTTAGGCTAAATGCCTTCGCTCAAGCTACACAATAGTGTCGCTTAAGCTAGGCAGGGTCGCCTGAGCGAGCTCTGCAACAGGGTCCTCTGTGAGCTCTCGCCTGGGCGAGACTACCTCGCCTGGGCGAGGTCACTGTTCGCCCAAAGTTAAAACCTCTCCCCTGAACGAGAGTTCCCAAAGAGAGCACCACTGGTCTCCTCGAGGACTCGCCTAGGCGAGCCATTCTCGCTTGAGCGAGACGTGCATCGCTCAAAACCATACTTGGTCGCCTGGGCGAGGAGCTCAAGCAGAACCAGGGCGAGTTTCTGCTATTCTTGCCTAGGCGAAACAAGCTCGCTTGGGCGAGAATATCAGCTCTCGTCGCTGTTTCACGCATGCAGATCCAAAAATCAGCCAAACACAACCATATCACACATTCAGATACAAGCCCAAGCACATATAATCCATTTCAAACGAAAAACAGAGATGAAATCCAATGCATGCAACAAGGACCATAAATCTAGCTTCCCTTACCTTGTTTATATGCTAAAGCGAAATAGACCCGCAACTAAGAAGTACGTCAGCTCCAAGGGCTAGAGCAGATGGCTGGAACATGGAATGAAGACAAACCAGGGTATGAGACAAAACCCTAACCGGTCTAACACACTTAAACGGTGCAAAGAAGAGGAAAACAGACCCAAAACCTTAAGGTTTAACTTACTTGAAGGTGAGAAGGATTTGCTAGCTCGAAGATGAACGAAAGTTGTGCCCTAGCAGAGCACTTTGCTGGAGATTTGAGAGGAAGAAGAAAGCTGCTTCTGTAAGAGAGACCAGAGCAAATGAGTAAACAGAGTGGGGTATAGGAATCCTACTGTAGGGCTGGCCTTGGGCCTCCGAAAAGGCTAGGCCCAAAACTTTATAATACTGAAAAAGGGGCTTACACTGCATAATGAAAATATGTCATATTTTAATCTTTTAATAGAGTATCTTTTCCAGACTTTTTTATATCCTTGTAAAAGACAATAAAAAGGTTTTAGACGAAAAATTAAAGTTGATAATATAAGTATTTTAAACATCATATATTTTCTAAAAATACTAAAATAAATAATTGACCGTTCAAAAGTTAGTTGTTGGTAACACTAATAGAGTAATAATTATTAAAGAAAGTCCATAAAATATTGTTGGGAGACAATCATATTATTCATGACTATTAAGATATTTGTTTATACATATACATACATACAAATATAAATATAAATATATATATATATATATATATATATATATATATATATATTTTGAGAAAAAAAAAACTGAAGTATTATGTAGTCATCTCTCAAGAGGAGTGCGTATTTTAAAATAAAAGGCTAGTGAAATGCAATTAACTAGGTCTTCTTCAGATAAAAACAAAATTCTCAAATATTTATATAAGAAGAAGATAATAAATGAAATAATTTTTTAAGGTAAAATAGTTTAAGTATAAATTAAAATTCATTTTTGAAAAATGTAATATAAACAATTTATTTTTTTTGACAAATTGTCATTTTTCCTTATATTTTATAGCCAAATATATTTTTAAAAATTTCAAGAAGAAAGTAATTGTTGACTCTAGATAAATATATGAAATGAATACCTAATGAAAACAACAGGTCCAATCCAATTTTCATTTCAACATATAAAAATTGCATTCAAAATTCATCCTTTAATTTACAATTTTTCAATCTCATCTTAAGTATATGAAAAACATACCAAAACCTACCCACTCTAGAAGCCAACTACCACGAAATTATTTAATACATGTGATTCCTGGATTGTTTGTGCATTGGTCATATTAATATAGGGTCACATTATCACATATCAATCTGTTTGATAATTTAATTAATTATTTCCAATAACAAAAGATTTTCCTCAGTAATGTACATATGTAAGCAAATGGCTTCAAAGCATCACAACTTTCTGAGGTGACGAACAAGAAACTTTGTTACTATCTAATGATTCTTATTTTATACTATAAATTTAAGTTCTTCCTTGCAAGTTTCTAATAACATAAATGTATGGGAAAGCAAGAACTAGTCTCTTGGCTTGTTCGTTGAAACTACTCTAACCAATGAGCTTCAAGAGTTTACTTCGTTAAATAAATTACTAAAGAAATTTGAAACCTTCAAAGTCATTTTCAATTTTATATGTATATATAATTGCCCATTGATCTTTGTTTTAGCTTTATATACTACGTTCACTTCAATTTGTTCTCATGTTGATCCTTCTAAAAGCAATCAAATTTGTTTAGGTAACATTATGGAGTTTCTTTGTGTTGTTATTTCTTCACCATGTATTTAAATTATTAAGTTTTTCAGTCTTTAAGGTGTTTGATATTATAGAGTTAGTGACTACTTCAGCTGAAGAACATGTGAATGGGGTGCTGCCAAAGCTATACAACGGTGCAAAAGGATGTTGTATGATTTGTTAATGAAAAAATTTAGTTAAGTTTGTTCCTACTGGTAAGCCTGTTAAAATTTTTTTGTTATATTGATGGTTTAAAATTTTTTTACTTTTGTCTGTTGTTTGAATTTATTGTTGATGAGATAATATGATTCTTATGTTCATACTTTCATTTCTAACTCATCAATCAACTCCTTGCTCCTTTTTTTTTTAATTTCTTCCAATTCGTCGGTTCTCAAAAGTGAGTTTATCTACGAAATGAAGGGAATCAAAAAGAAAAGGAGGGAATTGATTGATAAGTTAGAGATGAATAGATGAAAGTAATAATGATATCACTTTAGCAAGAATAAATTCAAACATCACTTTTTAAAGTCATCGATATAACACAATTTTTTAACAGGATTAAATTAAGGATATGTAATTTTTTCTTTCTTTTTCTTATTTCTACCACAAATTTGGTGGTTCAACAATTTTTCTCCTGTGGCAAATATGAAACATAAGTCATTCCACAATATGTGAACTTGTAATACCTAATTACTACCCCAACTATCTTTGGTTTAATTTTATGAGTGTATAAGTTGATATTATCAAATGACATATTCGAATTTAACTAGTTATTTTGAAGACAATTTATTTTATTTTATTTCTTAGATTTCTAACATAATGGTGACAACTCAAGTTAATTTAACCATATTTGATCACCAATCTAAAAATGTCATATAGAACTAGTCCACTGTAGTGAAAACAAATATGTTTATAAACATCTAAAATACTAATTATTCACTATACTATAAACAACATATAGGGTTTGTATATAAACATATAAAAATTTACAAAAAACATTCAAAACAAGTCTTTATTGTTATTCAGATGTTACTCTTGAACACATGTTCATATCTTTTATCTTTATTTATATACCTAGTACAATCATAGTAGGTTATCCTACAATCAACACATACAAGGGCAAATTATTGAAAATATAAATTCTAATATAAGAGAAGGATATATCAAAGGAACAAATTTATTAGCAATCAATAAACAATTCAATTTCAATCAAATGCAAGCATACAACAACCATATAGATCACACATGAATCCATACATCGAAAGATATTCGGCAAATAAAACATTAATTGATGCCTTCCGAAAAATTCGTATTAAGTACTTCCCACCAAGACTAATCTTATCATTTTATGCACTCATGCATGACTTATCCTAGCTCTCTTGAACTTTAATTGCCCTAAAATCCATTGTCTTAATGAGATTCTTGAAATTTAATTGTCCTAAAATCCGTTATTTTAATGAGAATTTGTCCAAATGGGATAAAATAAGCTTTGAATATGATTATGTGCTAAAAAAAACTTTTTAAGCCTTGTTAGACGATAGTTGTCCTAGTTATACAATATGTGTTAGATGCTCTAGTTAGAAAAGTCTAATTAAAGAGTCTAATATGTTGAAATTCACTAGATGACTTAAACATCATCTATAAATTGAGTTTTGATGATTTTTTTATAACTAAATGCATATTTCTTGGACATTATAATGTGTGTTTTCGTTTAGATGAAGTATATCAAGTTCATAACTTGTCTATAGAAGATACAAGTATCATTTGCCTAATGCTCAATACCCTTATAGACGATGCAACATTGGGTAATTTCTAGTGATCGAGAAGAAACTAAGGTTGTAAGCATAATGAAGAAAATAAAAGAGGAAGAAGAGAAGATGATAAATGACAAGCTTTCTAGTCTAGGTTGTAACGTCCTTGTCGAATATTACTTATTTAGCATTAAAATAATAGAAATATTAATAAACTGCATTTATTAATGAAGTACTTACCCAAAAACACGGAAAAAATTAAACTTTAGTTTACAAGCACCAAAAGATAAAAATCATAAATGTGTTCAACGCTTACAATTATAAAACGATTCACAATAACTGCCTACAAAAATAATGCATAAAAACCATAAAACAATTCCATGTAAAAATTCCCACGCTGGCTCCACTCCGGCTCTAAAGATGCACGTGCTCACTTGCATCAACATTTGCTCCCATGTAACGAGTTACATGATCATCGCCAAAAACACAGATAAGGTGAGCTGAAAATAAAAAATACATTACAAGGTACAATATAATAACAAATTAAACCCATAACCCTTCTAATACACTCAACTCTCAGACCTCAAACCTTCACATCTTCCTCTAGATGCCTCTTGATTCTACACCCTTTGATGATTACATTTATCGATTCTTGCTACCACGAGTGTCTACTCGCCCCTCTAACTACAGGCCACCACCTATAGTCCCACACGTGGGAATGATTTTTGTCACGACCACAATCCACAACACCAAGTGGAGTTCCTTTATACGAACCGCAATTTGTGTTTGTCCCAAGACTACCAAACTCGTAGGCTAACACCGAGGTAGGCAATCTTTTGGAACCCATCCGTACGAGCCACAATCTCGCACACTCCACTAGACTTCTAAAACCATCAGGCTATAATCTCGAGTGGCCATGTGTTACCCCAATACAAGTTGCACTCGTAATTGAGCCTCTAACAAAGCATCGCCACAAAACCTCCATCCAAAGTCGTGTAAAATCCTCCTCGTAGTCCAATTCTGCACTTGGAACTGCCTGGTGCCTCGCTCGCATCGCCTGACGAAAACTGGTTCTAGACTGCTTGGCGGAACCCACACGCTGCCAGGCGACAAGTGCCTTCCAATACCTCTGGCGGAAGGGGTGGTTCTGTAACACCCCGATGGGATATTACTTAAAATAAAAATAATTAAACAATTTTGAAATGGATACCTCATTTATTATCAATCCATTTTGCCAAAAAACACGAAAAATTTTAAAACCTTAAAAATTTAATATCCACTATAAATAAACAAAATACTCATAATTCTCTATCACAATTTGGAAGTCCAAAACGGTAATTAAATTACATGAAAATTAAATAAAAGTATCTATAAAAGTCCCATGCAACTGGTCCCCACTCTCCGCCACTATGTTGCTCCTAGCTCACCTGTAACATCATCTGCTACCGGATAACAAGTTACCCGATCATCGCCACACACAAACAGATAGGGTGAGCTATGCACATAGATATAAATAAAATATGAAATCAACCCACCCAACAAATCATAAATATAAATTATTTATTTATTAAAAAAAACCCCACTTTCCCACACTCATAACCAATATGAGTTCATGCATGCACTATAAATCTTGGGACTTCCTGTGCTTCCACGACCCTCCTCGCTCGTGGTCCAACCTACAAGCCTATCTCGCTCGTAGTCCTACTTCACGGACTTCCTCGCCCGTCATCCGAACTCCTCGCTCAGACCCAGACACGCATACCCGCCTTTCCTACTATGAACTCCCTCGCTCATAACATTCTCAAGTTGAGCATGAGATGAACTCCCTCGCTCACTCATCCCAACTAGAGTACCTCTGGTGAACTAAATTGTTCACGTTCCGCATGCGGTCCACCCATCACGAACTCCTCGCTCGCAACTCAATCCAAGCACGTCCAAAATCTTATGGACTTAGTCCTTCAAGCCCAAACACCACAAAACATGTATATACTTCCCATAATTTAGGAAACATAAAACAAAACAGCTCAAACAGCACACATAAGCATGGATTTTCAACATTCTCGCCTAAGCCAAGGGTCTTCGCCCAAGTTAGTCCATCAGCCTCGCTTAAGCTAACCCACCTCGCCTGAGCGAGTGTGAAACAATGGCTTCACCACATCATCTCGCTTAGGCGAGCTCTTCTCGCATGAGAGAGACTTCGTTCGCTCAACCATCAAGCCCCTCGCTTGGACGAGGATTCACCGAAAAAAACACAACTTGTCTCATCGCGCCCTCGCTTGGGCGAGCCACCCTCGCCTGAGCGAGAGAACATGTCACTCAACACCAAACGGGTCGCCTGAGCGAGGCGCTCGACCCAAAACCAGGAACGAGTTTCTGCAACTCTCGCTTAGACGAGAAGGACTCGCTTGGGTGAAAATTGCAGAGGTTCTCCCCTGTTCATACTCGAATTCGACCAAAACCATGCCACGGTACAGTTCACACATCACCATTTGTTCTATATCAACAATCAAACCATATGATCGTATTTAACTCACATTTTGAACCATAAAAACTTAGAACTTAACCATGAACAATCATTTTGTACCAAAACCCTCATCCCTTTCATCCCAAAAGCATAAAAGCTTTGCAAACCACATCAATTGAACCAATTCTCAATATCATCTCAATTATTACAATTTTCAAAGCACACAGAATTCAATTGCGAAGAGTAAAACGAAAATCACAAAACAATTGATTTATACACACAAAGGCAGCTTCCCCTAACCTGGAATTCTTGATTAAAATTGGGAAAAATGAAGGTTCCTTGGTTCACCAATGCTTTGCTTCAACCCTTCTCCTAATTCAGCCCCTTGCACACCCAAAACTCACCTCTCACTGCCAAAACCCTTCTTTTCCCCCAAATTGGCCCTTTATATGTGTCTTAATTAAGGGTTTAAAGGCTAAAACGAAAAATAGACTTTATGGTGGTTTTAATTCTTATTCAATGGTCCTTACATAATAATAAATTAAATAACACACAAATGGCATACATAGGACTCAAACCCAAGTCCTCTCACACAATCAAGTACTCTCAACCACTTGAGCTAGTACTTTTCCACATCACAACATTTAACCTTTAATGACATCAAAGTTCTTACCACTCGCATTTATTATATAATTAATTAATTTCCACGGGTTTTACAGGTTCTGCTAGGCGCCACGCGATTCCATACACATCGGGAATACACAAGTTGAACTTAATCCATCTTTTAAACCTTGCGAAAACCATATTCCTCATACTTTTACCACGTTACTGCCTATCACATTGATTTCCACCCAACTTTACAATTTTCTCTAAGTGACATTTCCCACATCGAACCATACTCTACTACTGTCTAATCACAATTATGCTTATTACCCCATTAATACCCCATGATCCACCCACTTTAATACAATTTACCTTCCTTGCACTTTTTCTCATCATTACCCCCTATTCCATTCATTAATATTAAGCAGATAAAATTACATATAACCCTTAAAACCCCAAACACGAAGCAATATCAGAGCGTACACGATGCATAAACAAATACTTGATTCTTCGAGTGGAATGAGTCTTAAGCCCATAAATTATCTACAACAAGGAACACCCATCTCCACATGAATAGTTATTCCATGGAATGAAGTTCAATAGGTAACAATGAAGTTGTTGTTGGCTAAAGTACACCGATTTATTTAAATAAATTTTATACTATTTCTTATGGTGAGGTGTACTATAAATTGTGACAATAATAAGGTTGGTGTATGTGCATTATTATGCTCATTTTTTTAAAAATAACTCTTAATAAACTCAATGACAATTATTATAGGGGTGTGATTCACAAACCACCCCTTAAGGGTTTATCTTGCGAGTGTGATGGTGGGGCCGTAATTGTGAGACATGGGCAAGTCTCTAAATGACACTCATGAAACAAGGTACACGCACAAGGATGTAACATGCACCCATTGATTATAACCTAAAATAAACATCGATATTGTATGTAGCTCAAGACAATCAAGTCTCTACATTTTCTTGGGTAGAAGTTTATAAGCACTAGGTGTAAGGCTCAAACCTAGAAGGTTCCTTACATTGAAATACAATATTTTTTTTTTAAATATGATATAATTTTTGTTATTTTATTTTTAAAATTTTGTGGTGGATTGTTGAAATATTCAAATATAATTTTAAAAAAATAAATAAATAATTTTATTGTCGCTCATACTTTTATGGAATATTGATTTTATGGGTAAATGTTATTTATGGGTAAACAGTTTTTAATTTTATTACATTTATTCTGTTTTAAATAAGATTTATTAGAATTGACTCCTAAGTCTCTCTCTTCTACCTATAAATATCACTTATTAGCATGGAAAAAGGACACAATAAACATAGATCATAAAAAGTGTTTTCAGTTTTATGCTTTGTATTGTCTTTTAAGACATTGATGTTCATAATATTCAGAGATCTTTCAATGCACTCGATCGATCTTACGGGTTATTGTATTGTATCTTGGGAGAAAAGCAAAAATATTTTTTTTGGTCCAATGAAGGCATTTTTTCTAAAGATAGCGCTATGTGTGCCTTGTAAGGCCCACTTTAATTCTGCCCTGGAGTTTAAGGGCCTATCTTAGTGATGTAATCCCAACAAGGCTTATAGCTTGGCCAACGCCTAAGCCCAAATCATGCACAAGGCCCAATCCATGGCCCACATGCATCTCAAGCCCAAGCCTATCAAGAGGCCCAATAACAAGAAGCATGTTCAAAAAGATCCAATTGGGCTTCATTCAAGATGGCCTAAACCCACATGGGCTTCTCACACTCTTCACATGGGCCAAAGAAGATGTGAAGATTTGAAAAAGTGTATCAAAGAGCAAGAATATCAATAAGATTGGCCCATTGTTTAGGCTTTGCTTTCTAGAATAATAAGTCAAACAATGAGTAGTTCAATTGATAAAATTGGGCTTGACTAAGCCCAATAGGAGATTTGGCCATGAGCTATCAAAAAAGCCAAGGT
>Ga0214543_1006111_pt1 | contig 21680 bp, 9 predicted proteins | sample CNSS2metaG_FD_160094 | JGI IMG/M metagenome (GOLD analysis project Ga0214543, IMG submission 160094) | Root nodule microbial communities from cowpea collected in UCLA plant growth center, Los Angeles, California, USA - CNSS2 | ecosystem: Host-associated > Plants > Roots > Nodule | place: USA... | reverse complement strand
TTTTATCTGTTTTGATATATTTTACTTTATTTTTAATAAATATAATTTTAAAATATATATTAACTTAATAATATTATAATATTATCACCTACTAATATAATATCACGCATTTTAAAAAATACATACACACAGGCGCTATCGCGCCTGTGTTACGCTAGTTATTATATAAAGATGATTAGTCTTATTTATGTATATATTTTTGCTTTTCAATTTTATTTTGTAATAAGTAACTATTTTTTTAAAATTAAAAAAATTATGTTCCAATTTAAGCTGAAATAATTATCTATAATAAAAAGATTATTTTAAAAATTTATTTAATATAAACTTGTAAAAATTATTTATTTTTATGATTAGAATTTTATTATTATTTTTGTCATAAAAAATATGAATAGATATTGTAAGGTCCATTAAAGTTTGGTTGGCCATTTCTACCCTAAAGTTAAGGGTTGCCCTCTTGTGTTTGATTCTAGGGCTGGCCCAATTGATAAAACCCTTTTCAGGTTGCCCTAACTCACACTTCCCACTCTTACAAAAAAACTCAGCAACCGTCACCTCTCCTTTCCGCACTGAACGCTTTGCTAGGGTTCGTCCTAAGGTTCACTTGAGCTAACTTCAAATCCAGTTCCTACTCTACGTAAGTCACTCCTCAGCTCATGCTTCTTATTTTCATGGTCTATGTTCACTGTTACCGTTAGGGTTTGATAATAACCCGCCCCTTCCCTCTGTTTTACCGTTCGTTCTAGCCTGCTGACCATCCTAGGGACAATTTTGCTTTCTGTGTGCGGGTCGTGTGGTGCTTGATTTTGCTTTGTTGAATCGGAAAAACGCATCTGTTGCAGGTGAATCAGGGCGAGGACTGTTAATCTCGCCCAGGTGAGTCGGACTCGCCTAAGCGAGTCTGACGAAGGCTCGCCCATACCAGTTTGCGCGAAAGGTTGCCTAGGCGACCCGTTCAAATTTTTGAGCGAGCAAACAACTCGCCCAGGCGAGAGGGGTCTCGCCTAAGCGAGATCCCGCGTTGCTGCCCTGTTCCGTATTGAGCCCTCGCCTAGGCGGAGGGGGACTCGCCTGAGCGAGATTGTCTCGCCTAAGCGAGATCCCTCAACCTGAGCGAGGTGTTGGGCGAAACAGTGCGGTGATTGGATGGTTGTTTATTTCTGGATGATCTGTTTTGGTTGGGTATGAATGTATGATGAGGGACATGTATATAATGGAGTATGATGTATACATAGCATGATTCATGAATTATAAGTGATGGGTTTGGTATGAAAGTTGGCATGTGAACTAAGTGAATTGGTCATTGTTAAAGTGGCATGAAAATGTGATGAATGGAAATCCTATGAACATGGATGGTTTATGATGAGTGGAAACGGGTTGGGCCTAGAACATGAAAGGCCTTGGCTTTAAAGGTTAGTACGATTAATGTATGCTTATGCATGGTGAATATTCTTTGGTTGTGTGAATATGGTTGGTAAGTGTCAGTGCATAATTCCTTGGAGTCTCTAGGTGAGACTTTCAGCGTCGCGCTTCAGTGGTCGGGACGTAATTCTATGGCCCCTGTTAGTGGGTGCCCATGGTGGTGCCCCATCTGTATAACTAGGTAAGGATTCAAGTTAAGGTTGCATCCTGACACTCTAAGGAGCCAGTTAGTCTCACTTAGAGCGGACTGACTCCTGTGGTGAGAGTAGCAGGAGGCCTGAAATTCATTAAGGGCTAACCTTGTGGTGAGGAAAAATTGATTCATCGTAACACTTGTAACACTTTGCTCGGGGGTGAGCAGCTCGGGGGTGAGCAGAGGTATCCACCACAAGTGCGGGCATCCGCTGAATCCGACCAAGTTATACGTATCCGGATGAGTCGAGTCGAGTCGTAGTGTATTGAATGAAGAGTCATGACATGCTTGGTTGTTGTGTGGGTATGGGATGATGAAAATATAATTGATTGTATGATGCATATGTTATTGGCTCTAGCTTACCCGTTTGGTTGTATGGTTGTATTGTATGTGGCTGTTCTTTCTTGCGATGATCATCAATCTAATTGATTGAAGCAGATGGGCGAGGTTCCCGCGGTCAACAAGGAAATGGCGATTCCGCTGCTTAGCCGTCGGGGCTGGATTTTATATTTCTTTCCTTCATGATTTTCGTTAGGGCTGTGACCCATGTATTGTTTACGCTTTGCTACCCATTTCTTATTTGTTAGACTTTATTTGGTGTTCCCTTGACATCATGGTGTGTCCGGTTTGTAGGAGTTGTGTTAAGGACTCCAAGACTACGCTACATTGTTATCTCGGTGTGACGTTTTTTTTAATTTTGCGCTTTAAATTAAATGGGGCGTTACATATATAAGTTTCACCACCACCACCACTAATAATAATAATAATAATCATAATAATAATAATAATAATAAGATAGACTTAAATTGTTAACTATCATTAACAAAAGTGAAGCTTTAGAATAACCTTTGTTTAAATCTAACAAACTTAATAGACATAATTATATTAATATATAATTAAATTATTCGTATTATTATTATTTATTATATAGTTTAAAATTTTAATATGTTTCACACTCGCAGACTTTTATTTATCTATTTTTTTTAAGACAAAAATTTTAATTTACAATAGCTGAGATTAAATTTAATTAATGAATAATTAAATAGTTAGCATTAATGATATATATTTATATATATAAGTTTAGTGATTAAATAATTATGATAATCTTAGTACATTAAGTAGCACTATTTTATTTATTATATAATTTACTTGAAAAATTAATAACTAAGTATTGATAAAGAATAGATTACACACACAATATAAAACACACACACACACACACACACACACATATATATATATATATATATATATATAATTTAATTTAATTCTATTTATTTCTAAAATACTACTATAGGTGTTTGCTTTTAATAAAAATAATTATAATAAATGACAATAATGATAATAATTTTTTTCTTTCCAATTGTTAGTTTTTTTTCTTATATATTTATAATAATAGCTTGAATATTACATTAACACTTATCTTAATTTTATTTTCTATGAACTGTCAGATGGGACCTTTATGGTAACTTTTTTCATACGCTCTGTATTCATAATTCACTTTTTTATTTTGGAAAGTTTACAAAGACTTAATAAATAAATGAGAAAAAAAAATCATGGATACCAATTTTTATATTTTTATTTATTGAAAATCAAAGTGGTACAAGTCTCATAAGTAAAGATGAGAAAGTAAAGACCGTATAAAAAAAATCTATTATTTTAAAGTTTTGAATTAAAAGTGACATAAATTTTTATGTAAATTGGACTATTAGATCGTATTAATGTTATGTGTTTCTAATTAAGTTGAAAGAACTTCGATCACGGTAAATTTGATAACTCTTATGATAAATATATTGAAAATCATGATTTATAAACAATAGATAATACATATTTTTGGTTTTGAAAGGAATATTTTAAATCCTGTTTTTATTGTTCAATTTAAGAAATTTATCTTTAAAGGCTAAATTAGTGAAAAAGCGAAAAATAAAAATACAATGGCTTAAAGAAAAATAAAAAGATTAATTATTTCTTTCTGTAAAACGAATTAACAATCACGAACATTGAATTGTATCATTATTGCTATTATTTATATCATATATAACAATGTTGAATATTATATGTATTTTTTATTTGATCACACACATAAACTAATTCTTTTAGAATAACCCTCATAAATATAAATAAACAAAGGCATGACTGCATTCTTTTTGACAGAGACACTTTCATATTAAACGAACATGAATGTTGGCATTGGTTAAGAAAAACAAAGCGTTGTTCGGAAGAGAAGAAAGGAAAATGGATGTTTCCGGGTGCGAGTCCCTTCAGAAAGTGAAAGCAAAGGAACCAAAAAGGATTGGTCATGAAAACGGCATGGTTTTGGTGAAGAAAGAAGAAGAAGAAGATGATGATGAAGATGATGAGGAGTGGGTTCCACAACCGTTCGTGAAGAAGATATTGAAAATGGTGGAAGATGAGAGCTTGGACCCAATTGTGTCGTGGGGTGAAGGGCGTTGCAGTTTCGTGGTGTGGGATTCTGCTAAGTTCAGCAAAACCATTCTTCCACACTACTTCAAGCACAGTAACTTCTCCAGCTTCCTTCGCCAACTCAACAACTATGTCAGTGTTCTCTAATTAATCTCTCACTGCGTTAATTTCTTCATGCATGTTGCATTATTGATCACTGTGTATTTCTTAATTTCTTCTCGCAGGGGTTTAAGAAGGTTAATCCAAGGCGTTGGGAGTTTGCACGCGAAGGTTTTGAAGCAGGAAAAAGGCATTTACTGAAAAGTATCGTGAGAAGAGGAAGAAAGAAACGACTTCAAGGTGAAGTTGAGGAGCTGAAGAAGGAGAAGAACAAGTTAGCACTGGAGATTCTGAAGCTCACACAGCGGCTTAAGAATTCACAGGTTCAACTTAACAGTGTTGAGGAACGGCTTCGGTATGTTGAGTTGAAGCAGTATCAGACGTTGGATTTTCTGACCAGAATGGTTCAAGTGCCTGGTTTTGTCGAGCGATTGGTTCACAAGGTGCAGCAGAAAGATGGAGCAGACATGGTGAAGAGATGCAGATTTTTGGGACCTCAGTACCATAAGGGCACAAACAATAGCTCAAACTTTGGTTATTATAGACAGGAAGGTTGTGAACAACATGGTATCTTGTCGGAGACTACGAACACAGGACATGGTTATGATACTGTGTTAGAAGAATTACTGAGTGAGAGTTTTGATGAGGATGTAAATGTAAATGTGAATGAGTCGAGTATATATCTTGAGTTGGAGAGTTTGGTTGGATCCACAAGTGATTGATTGGTGGGGTAAATTAGTTTCCTGAGCATCTCTTGAGTGTTACAGTGATATTGTATGCACAAAACATAAAACATAAAAGGCAATATGGTTCATATTATGCAAAAGCAATGTTTTGTCAGAAAGCAGTCTTCCATGTTTCAAATACGTTGTTCACCAAAAGATCAGATTCAACTCTTCAGATCAGAGTCCACATCTTTTACTGATTTTTTAATCTTAGTTACATTAAGTTGATAATTTAAATATCTTTTTAATATATTTTAAAATGTCAAAATTAAACACGATAAAAATTCAAATTTCTTCCGACCACATAATACAACATAATAATATGTATCAAAACACCATACTACATACTCATCTAAATGCTAATTATTTATAATTACAATTTAACTAGTTAATTAAGAAAAAAATACCCTATTAAAATATTAAAAAATCACCTTGACTTAAATAATTGAATAAGCCCGTTCTCCCTTATGCAGAAAGTTATAGAAATTATTTGTCCGAATTTCAGATTTTTCTCTTTAATGATTATACAATTGTTTTTTTACAAAAAAAAAAATTATTAACAAATACTTTTCTTATTTTTCTTATAGTAAGCAAAAGAAAAAGGGAATTATTTTTCTTATATATACTAGTCTAAGTGAAGCTCCAATTCTTCAACTCTTTTCTTCTTTAAGTTTTTCACTTTAAATTTACATTCATTTTTCTTCTTACTTTACAATATCATACAAGATCTCATCCCTTTATCATATCTTTGAATTTAGAAGAGGAAATAAGTGTTATTTAGATTTCATTTATTTTATTGAGAAAACAAAAAGTTGTTTTTCCTTCTAAAATGGGTAAATAGTCTATTGTTTTCAACAAATATTCACCTATTTCGTTTCTATCATAATAATAAAAAAAAGCTTAATAGCATTTTTTATTTATGTATTTGTAGCAAGATTAAATATATTTTTTATTTAATGTTTATTCTAGGTAGTTCCAATTTTTTTTAAAAACACTAAATGTGGTCGTATCAGAGTTAATACCGTTTAAATTAGGATGAACTAAAATATACCATTACAATTATTCATTCTTTTTACGTATTTATTGTCCAATTCCAAGAATAAAACATTAACTTTGATAAAAAAAACCATCATATTAAGTTTTTTAAAAAAATATAGAGACCACGTTAAATAAAAAATATTTCATCATTACTATCAATATAGATACAAAAAATTCTATTAAACCTAAGAAAAAGTTATGTGTTAATAACTTTAGTTTTGTTAGTTTGGCTTGAATTTAAAGGGAGTTTTTCCCTTTTTTTTTTTTTTTTGCTTTTCTTTGAAATGACTCTTTAATGTTATATTAATATTAGTTTTTCTTTTTTTTATAGACTAAAGACATATTTTAACTATCTTAACTTTTATAAGAGTACAAACAAATATTAACAAAATTAAAACTTTTAATAGGAATTTACCTTCCTTTATTATACTAAAAATAAAATTAATAAATATCGAATGTATTAAACCGATCCTTCTAAAATTAATCATCTAAATAAATTATTCTTAACCATGTTTAAAAGAAATAAGTATAAGCCTTGGTGAAACTTAAATCAAATCATACATGTTAAAAATGATTATATATATTTAAAAAATTATTTTGATTTAATTAAATTTTAAATAAGACTTAAAATTGAGTGTTTATAGTTGGATTTCAAATAAAAAAAATTATCTAATGCTCAAAATAAATTTTAATTGTTTTTTAAATATCTTATTATTTAAATTTTGTAGTCAACAAGATAATTTCATATCTAATTTATTAATTAATTTACATTTTTTACAACTCACCAATCAACTCGTTTATTTTCTATTTAATAATTCATCGCAAATTAAAAAAATAATAAATATAGAAGGAACAAGTTAAAGATAAAGAAAACATAATTAGATACAAGTAAAAAAAAATTAAAAATCAGTATAATAAATTCTCTTAAAAAAAATCAATTAAAAAAGTACACAAGTTTTAATATTTAAAATTTAATTATACATTTCCATTTATATAGATGAAGAGACCGCAGAAAAAAATGTAACTTACATATTTTTCTGATTAGGAACACACGTGTAAACAATAAGTCTTGCCGTGCCAGGGGAAAGATTTTTTGGAGTATAGCCGAAAACTCTTAACATGTGTAGTCCTTAAAAGTGAGACCTCAGAAGAGTTTAAAAATGACAACGATCCTTTAACTCATTTTTATTTTTTTAAATTTTATTTTAAATTATTTTTAACTCATTATTTCAATTATTATTAAATTATTACATTATATTAATAAAAGAAATTAAAATAAATAATTTAATAGTGATTAAAGTAGTGAATTAAGAACGAGTAAAAAAATATATTAAAATATAATTTTTCTTGAAAAAAGTATTAAGATAAACAGCAACACGGTTCAAAGAAAAAAATGCAAAAGAAATACTTAAATACCCTATCCAACATTTGCGAATCGTGAGAGCAACACAACTATTTCTTTTCACAAATTATTATTTGTGGGTCAGTGTTGGATCTTGATACAAACGTTGTCTCAAATGATAAAAAAATTCAAGAAAGAATCGAAATTCGAAAATTTGTAGCTGTCCTACTTTGGATGAATAGCTTGGAAAACAGCTTCGAACTCTTCTTTTACTCTTTCAAACACATTCGGACCCTTAATTTCATCGAGAGGAGTATTCTCAGTGATGTCATCGTTCCTTCCATGAGTTTCTTTATGGTGGTGTTTTGACTTGTCGTGGTGTATCATGCCTTTAATCTCTTCCTTAGCCTTCACAAATATGTTTGCTGCCAATAAAAAATTGTCTGTTTGGTTTGGATGAGGAAAACAGAGGGAAGACAATTTAACAGAAGAAAGAAAAGAGCTTCCATTGAAAAGGATTGGAACAATTAGCAGTGAAACTCATCACATTAATATATATACATTTACCTGATGGAGAGGTTGTGGCTTCTTGGTTATGTTTTGATGACTCAGCCATTTGATTTTCATCTCTAAATTACAAAATTAAAGAAACAGAAATCAGAGTCTTTTCTGGAGCCAATTTTTATTTCTTATATATTTTTGTGTAAGAAAAAATGTGTATAATGTGATGATGAAAACCTTATATCAGAAGCAGAAACCTTTCTCTTGTGATGGAAGACCTCAGAAAGGGCTTGAAACTCCTCCTTTGCTCTCTCGAACACATTTGGAGCCCTAACATCATCCATTGAAGTCTTCTCATCGATACCACTTCTCAGTCCATCACTTTCCCTGTTCTCATCTTCTGAATGCTTCGATCTCTCAGGAAAATTGGGTTCTCCATTTTCATTAACTGATGCAACAAAAAACACCAATAACGCATATCAGTTCTTATTTTCCATTTCTCGCTAATATCAACATTTCTTACCAGATAAATTAAAAGGAAATGGTGCAAAATCCAATCTATGTAAGAACCGCTAAAAAATGCAGTAAGGGTTACATCTTGCAAAATCAAATTAGATAGACACAAATGCACAAATGCAATTGCAAATCAAAGTTTCTGAAGACACAAAAAGGGGTAATTTTCTTACCTGAGAGTGGGTTTGTTGTTTCGTGGGTAGATTTAATCTGTGTCATGATGGGTTTAAGGTTGCTGCGTTTAAGGTTAACGGGGAAATCTATGTGGGGTTTTTCAGAAAGTGTTGACGTGGTTCTATTTTATCGAAACGAAGTGGGTTTTAAGATCAGATGGGTAACAATTGTTGGGAGAGCGACCAAAACCAACGAAATCCACAGAAAAGTGAATCTAACTTTTCGTTCACTCAAACGATTGATTTGTCGGATCAAGACGCCAACATGTCATCTACGTGTTTTTTTTCTGTGATTTCATAATATATTAATTATTACTGACTTATATATTTTAAAATATATTAAAAAAATATTTAAAATATTAGAATTACATCAACCTCTTAAATTAATAATAGATAGATATGGTAACCCATTGCTATCAACACCCCCTCTAATTTGCATTTTTTTTTAACTTTCTAGTGGGCCACAGCGGCCCAACTGACCATCCATTGTGGGCGGACTCTTCACTAGTCCATCTAACTAACCTAATTAGAGATGACAAATAAATCTGTTTTCGTGGATATTATCCGAACCCGTTCTGGTTTTGACATGGAATCTCCACATTGACTGGGTTTGGGTATGGGATTCCCCCGACTTTTTCAGTTGGGGATAAGGATGGGTATGGGAATGAACATATCCCCGCCATAATACCCGTCCCTGCCATATCTCCATTCTCGTTTAAATTATTAAAATATTCACAATTAATTAAGTAACCCTATATATATATATATATATATATATATTTCTTTTAATTATTTGGTTTGTAATGAAACTTATTCGCATCTCCAATATATTTTTTTTCTTATCATAACTTTTATGTAATTATGTTATAATGATGTATGTTAATTAAAAAAAAATTTTGCTCACATTTGAATATTTCTATTATTTTTTAATATTTTTATTTATTATATATTTTCTTTTCATATTATACTCACAATTTAAGGTAATATAAAAAAAATTATTTACTTATTATTAATTTTTGTTTAATTTGAATAACTCTTTTGTTTCATTAAAATAATTTTCGTTATTTTTCAATCATTGAGTATATATGTTGATATTTGAAAAGTTTTCTTAGTTCTCTAAGATATTTTTCATCTTATCATACCTTAATTATACATTTGATTTTCTTTATGCGATTTCTTTCGAATTATTTCTAAAACACACATTTGTTAGTTTTTTAATATTTTTTACTTATTGTTTATTATCTTCATCATGTAAAATAATATTTCGATATATTCTATCTATTTTTTTTTTATAACTCATTATTAATCATACTGTAATTTTTTCACTTTAAATTATGTTTGAAGTGATTAAAATTATATATATATATATATATATAAGAAAAACATGAAATAGTGACTGATTTAGTCATTAACCTATATCCGTCACTAATTTTCGTCATTGGTGATAGTAGTTGATTTATCAGTGATTAAATTAGTGACCGATTCAATGATCGAATTGATACTTGATTTAGTGACCAATTTAATTACTAATTTATTTGTAATTTGATGACAAATTTTTTGGTCACTAATGATATTTCTATTTAATTTTAACCACTTTAAACATAATTTAATAATTAGTTCTTTAAGGTATTTTTCATCTTATCATACCTTAATTATACATTTGATTTCCTTTGTGCGATTTCTTTCAATAGTTTCTCAAATTATTTATAAAACACACAGTTGTTAATTTTTTAATATTTTTATTTATTATTTATTTTCATCATGTAGAATAATATTTGATATATTCTATCTAATTATTTATTATTTTATAACTCATTATTAATTATACTGTAATTTTTTCACTTTAATTGTATAAATAACTTTTATTTACTACAATATAAAAATTTAATGTAATTGCTATGAATATTTTTTTGTCACTATCCAACATCTATTGAAGTTCAAAAGATACAAAATCTATGTCAAAATTTTATTATTATATTTATTATTTGTTCTTTGTATCATTTTGATCAAGTGACGTATTATAACTTTTATTAGTGTATAAAAAAGAGATTCATTAGAATTTAAATAATTGAAGTAAACAAAAATTTAAAATATATTTTAATTTGAATATTTGTTTTCCTTTTATATTTTTTTAAAAATTTTTTAATTTTATCAACTAAGTTCATCAATGTTGTAGTTTACAAATTTAATAAATGTTTTGGTTTTCATAAAATTTTATTTGGTATTCTAATTTAAAATGTAGACAATTATAATTTATTTTAAAGTATTTTATATGAAAGAAACAATCATCCTCCTAATATTGAATATTTGATAATATTATGTTTTCTTTACCGTAATTTTTTTTCTTTTATAAAAATAATATTGAAGTAGTTAGAACATAGGTACGGGTATGGGTACGAGATTATACCCGTTACCCGGTGAAGATGGGGATGAGACAAAAGTTTGATACGCGTTGGATTTGGGTATGGGGATAGGTATGAATTTTTTATGTGAGGATGGATATGGAATATCGAAACCCGTCCCCATCTCACCCCGTTGCCATCCCTAAACCCGATAATCAAATTACACATCCTAATGGAATAAATTTGAGAATTTAATAATTAATATAAATGACAATCAATTATATAATTTATCTGGTTGTGATGGGATGAAAAGCTGCCAAACCAAACAAACACAATTTATCATATTGAAAAATGATAAAAACGAAATAAATAAGTGAGTAAAGTAAAATACCGTTTATTTTATTTTATATTTTGATTTATTTCTCCTATACTAACATGTCTATCTTATTTTTCTCATCCAAACAAAGTCTCGTCAATGGAGTTTTTCTTCTATTTTATGGTTTGATTTGCAGAAGGAACAGAAAAGAGTTCCAGTACAAGAACGACTTGTCAAAAACTTGACGTGGACATGACTCATCCTGATTTAATAAATTAATTTGAGATGCGTCTTTCTTAATTCAACTCTTCTATATATTTCAACTATAAAGTGATTTACTTTAATATTTTAATCAATTTGAAGTTTCCAAGAACCCTAATTTCATGTAATTCTGTCACGTTATCGCACATGCTTAAATTATTGACCAATATATATACATACTCTTCTTTCTTCCTCAGTCGTGTGTATCTCTTTAGTTGTAACATTTTAAATTTATTCTAATTTTCATTAAGGATGTGTTTTACACAACCTAGTTTATAAGCTAATCAGAGGTTTTTAATTAGTCAACACTCATACAAGCTGAAAATTTTAGTTTATAATTTTAAATTACAAGCTTATTTATTAGATTGTAGTATTTAGTAGAAATAATTGATAAACTAGTTAATAAATATAATTTTTTTCTTCCTCCACTTCTTTCGATCTCCCAATATTTTTTTAAAAAAAATCTTATAATTAGAAATTAGGAGACAAATTATTTTATAATTTATATTTACTAAATTAATTTTATGGTAATAAAAAAAATATTAATTACCTTACTCGACACATTGAAGGTAAATATGAGGTAACAGTTGAGTATCAAATGGTTGAGGCTATGCATATGACAAGGTGGTGTCATAAAGAAGTAAATTATTGTAGACATTTTATGATTAGGACATATTTGTTTGGACTTTAATACATTACTTATTTTAAAGCAAACAGGTTTAATTAATACAGAGAGATAAGATGATTGAACATGGCTGCTTTTGAAAAAAAAATTAAAAGAAAATGATTTTCTAATGCAAGTGGGTATTTATATTGTAATAAAAAAGAAGAGCATGTGTGAGGTTTCAGGAACAATAAATGATAATAGTCAAAAGAGTTGTTCACGTTGTGGTTGTGTAGTTAAATGCATAATTGTTAGCCAAATACATTACCAGTTTTCAATGCAACTCTGTGCTTTGACCTGAAATTAAAATATCTGAAAGACAAGAGAAGAGAGAAATAAAAGTGTTATTGTGAACGTATAGAATGACCTAAGGAAAATACCAAACCATTCAAAACGTGGCTTGAAAAAAGGGTACAACCAAAGTGCAAACAAACAGACACATAACATTCAATGGTCAAGATTTTTGACCATATTGACCCACTCGGTAAACCAAATTTTCACACACCGAGTTTTTTTTTTTCTTTTTTTTATAGCAAAGAACAAGAATATCAGAGTAGTTAAAACTAGTCCACCATGAAAACCGATGGTCAAACCGAAACAAGTTTAAAGGATAATATGAGATATTAGAGATTTGTATTATTTTTTTTCTTTTTCGTATTTGGAGTTTGTTTGAAATGAAAATGGTAAATATAGGTTGTTTTTGAAAAAATAAAACAGAGTGAAGTCGTTATGAATCAGAATAATTTTATAAGTGAAGTCCTTGTGATATATATTAGATTTTTCTTTTTTTTTTAAAAAAAAAAGTAAAGTTGTCATGAGTTATGACGACTTCACGTTTATGATACACTGAAATCGTCATGACTCATGACGACTTTAAATTTAAAAAAAAAGAAAGAAACTAACATATATCATGACAATTTTATTTTTAATGTCGATTTCATTCTTGATAACTTCACTCTATTTAAAAAAAATTCAAATGGCTCATATTTACAATTCAACTTAAAATCTATCCTGAAATAAAAAAAAAGTCTTTTTAGACGTAGGATTTCCGACCCCAACGTAAATGTTGAGATATATATTTCAAATAGAAAATTAGTGTAATAGGGAATGAAAAAAAAAAAACTTAGTTTATAGGGATGCTAATGGGTAAAATCTCTAGCAATTGTGGAAATTGGTAGTGGCATCATATTTATTTAGATTTTTTTTAATTTGATTATTTATTGTGATAATGAATTTGTGTAGTCTGTGTTGTAATGTTACATCTAAAAAGAGTGAGGTGTGTGGATATTAATTGTTTTGGTTCGTAAGGTGGTCCATGCTTGACCATGTTAAGATGCATGTGTGTGTGTGTGAATCTTGGACGCCATTAATGGGAATGGGTTGGCTGCTCATCACTTCACATCAACACCGTACGTACTTCACTTTGGAGCTACCTACACTATCAATTTGTTTATTATTATTCGAAGTTTTGTTTTAATTACGTTACAAAATGAATAAATTAAATTGAAACATGCAATGTATTTTATTCTAATTTAACTTTATAAAATTAATTTGTAAAGTGAGAATTGTACTTACTTTTATATATATTATAAATTGACCTTATTTCTAGTTGATATAAAACTTTCAACACATTCATCTCAAGTTTAGTCTAACAAAAATAATATAAATTGGTGACAATTTTAATATATATTTTAGTATTTATTTCCTGCTATATTTATCAAACTTTAAATCATATTACAAAATCAACTACTTTTTTTGTCTTTTCCAGATATCTTCTTAATGTCCAACCACCATAATGAAGCTTGAGTGTTGCCATAATCCCTATCACAAAGAAATTTTCAGCCTCCATGACCAACCACCATAATTTCATTTAATGAGCTCATTTCAAAATCAAAACTTTCATTAAATATGACGACATTTTTCGCATTCATGTCCCTAATTTTTTTACCATGAATATCTTTTCAGCTAATCCATGTTATGCTTTTCTACCATATTCTCCATACAAACTTTTTCAATTTTGATCATTTATAAGTTTTTTAAATCAATTTTCAATTATTTTATTGCATTGATTTTATTTTTAACATTCTAGTTTACAGTAGTATTTCACTAACATACTATTTCTATTTTTCGTTTAAGATTTTTGTGTATGAGCTTAAAAATAATAACAAGATAGAATGTCTTCAAATTTTCTTGATTTATTTTACTTATTCTCTTAATAACTATTTCTCGCGTCAATCAAGAAAATGATCAATAATATTATCTCTTTACTGAAAAATATCATAAAAGCGATACTCCTAACATCTTAAACTTGTTAAAAAGTACTTAAAAATAAACAAAATAAGTATATTTAAGTGAAATAACTTTGATATCCATTCTGTTATTAAGAAAATATTTACATATATATATATATATATAAGTTAAAACAAAAATAATTATTTAGGGTTTAAATCACAAAATTGTGTGGCACAGAGCATGACTTTTGGTCTCCAAGTTTGAAAGATTATTTTCCGTACAGGAACATTCAACATATCCCCCTCGTGAGATCTATTAATCAAGCTTAATCTTTACGAGTGTACGACGAAAACAAAACACGTGCTGTTGATTTCTGATCCAACACACAAAAGGGACCTCACAAATCTTAAAACCCTAGATAATATTAATGATGTCTTTTTATTTATGTTTTAGGTTAAATATAATCTTCAACAATTTATTAATTATAGTATAACAAAAGTAAATAAAGATAAGAATGTGTTATGTGGAGAATTTTGATTGGCACGTGTTTATTTTATTTATATAAAGGGTTAAATTATAATTAAAACATATGTTTATGTTAGTATTAATTATAATTTGTCATTAAGGTGTGCATTATTGTGACCGCCATGTTACTTGAAACAATCAAAATTAACACCTCATGCTGGAAAATTTGGTGACACGTGAGATGAAGGGTAGAATGGTAAAAGAAAGATGTTGAATTGGAAAAGTCGTATATTAGAAGAGTGAGAAAGACACGGACAGTAACAAAAGTTGAGGCCACATAGCTTTTCTTATCCGTCACACAGTTTACGAAACGCGCTCTTGACTAATCACTATTGCTTTCATCAAAATAAAACAAAAATAATATAGTGATGATAAAATTTGTTATGATTAATTAGTTTGATAGTACTCATTTTTATTTAGACATGTTAGATGTGTCAGTTTGATAATATTTTAAAAAATATGTCAATTGAATCTCAAATTTTAAAAATATATTTCAATTAGGTCATTTTCAGCAAAAAAATATTAATGTCATTAACCGTATTGATGTTTAAAATGACTTACAAAATTAAGTATTGATATTTATATTAAAATTTAGTGGTAAAAGTCATGAATTAAATTAACGACTTTAGTAATTTTTTTCTGATTAAGACACTTTTTCAAAAATTAAAATTAAATTGACACATTTTTAAAAGCAGATACCAAACTGATAAATATAAATGAAAATGTGAACCATCTTACTAATTAAACCAAAAGTTTAATAGCATTTTTGTGTCTAACTTTTGTTTTATTGAAAGTGATTTTTCAAAATTTTAACGTATTTTTTGTTCTGTTTAATAATGTTGATGTCATTTAAAAGATAATATTTTTTTTCATTTTTAAATGATTTCAACTCCAATGTAAAAGTTATAGAGATAAAAACGAAAAACTATATTAAATGATTTTTATAAAAATTACGATAAAAAATATTAAACCTAATAAATAATTACAATAATACAAATAAAATGTAATCAAATTTTATTTATATTAATGCATTTTTAATTAAGTATTTTATCATTTAATTTTTGTAATAATTGAGATAATATAACTATTATGTTTTTATTCTTTCATTTATAATTCATTTGTTTTTTATTTATAGTTTTCGTCAATTCGTTAGTCCAACTCCCAAATTTGAAAGTTAAAAAAAATTGAAAAGAAAAAGTTAACAAGTTGATTTATGAATTAGAAAGAGAAAAAAACGAGAGTAGTAACTATGGTCGATAACATAATTAAATGGCAGAATACTTAAAATAAAACAAAAAACATATATTAATTTCTCAATAAAATTATTGTTTTTAAGACAGATTCAATTTAAAATAACTAGAATTATTATGTATTTAAAAGTTTAATTAATAAGAAAAAAAAAATTAGAAAAATGAAATTAAGCACATTTTTTTCCGCTAATTGAAGATAATAGAAACTCTTCAAGACGCATTGAACAACCAATAAAGATACATGCATTATTTTGCGATGATCAAAATTTACTTAAGGGATAGATATATTCAACATGACAAAATTCTAGTCAAATATAAAAAACAAATAATATAATTTTTATCTCGTTAAATTTGGACCACCATAAGATAAATACTTCCTCCAATATTGAATATAAGAAAATTAGTTAGATACACTTAATTCTATTAACTTCATTTAGTAAGTAAATATGTTTTTTAAATAGCATATATGGAATTTGATATAAATAAAAAAGGGGCGCCGTCATATACAAAATTGCAATGAAATAAAATAAAAATGTATTTTAGAAACAGTTTCATTAAATTGCAATTGACTCACATTTGAGTCTCTTATATTTTAGACTGGAAAAAGTGGTATGTATATTTCTTATTTTAGTTAAAAAATTGTTGAATAATGACTATTTCATAAGGATATAAATTCTAAAAGGTATCTGAGTTTTTTATTGGGTTTTAGTAAAAAAAAAAAAATCTTTATTTCATACACTATAATAATAAAAATATAGTAATATTTTATTTTATTTTTTAGAAAATGGTGAAATCCCTGTTTTTTACAATTTTATAATTTTCTAATATACATTAAAAAAGTTACATTTTTAAAAAATATTTACAAAAAAAACAGCAATGTTCAGTTAGCTTAAAATGAGAATAATAAATGATGGGTGATTATAAATTTTTAATATTTATTCAATTTTTGTGGATAAAAAAACAGAATGAATTTTGCCTTCAATGGTCAATTATGGAGGAATCAACAAAACATTCAACAATGGTTTCCATGTTCAACGAGAGAGTTAAAAACCAAGGAATTGAGGAATATTTATCTTATTTGTGAATATTAATTGTATTTAAGATTTGAAAAGAAATATGTTTTTATCCTCACATTTTCAATGAAACATAGTCAATATCCGTATACTTTCATAAGGAGTGGATTTGTTCTTCCAACTTCAAAAGAACATGTGTTGTATCAATTTCTTTTATAAGAAATTACATTTTTTTTAAAACCTTAAAAGCATTTAAATCATCAATGTAAAACTACAATACCTTAAAAACATCATGTGAAAGATATAAAGACAAAAGTGAAAATTTTGTCTCAAGATATTAATAACATTTTGACTTTGTTCTTGATCACGGATAAGGTATTGGACCCTTCTTAGTAAAATGTGAACAAAAAGATTGAAATTTTTTGAAGCCATTTACAACACTAGAGTTTCTTTTGTTTTGAATGAATGTAGATACCTCTAAAGTTTCTTAATTAGGTTAAAAAGAACCAAGGTTTTCCAATGGAACCTCAAAGAAGCTAACTTTATTTGACCAGCAGCCTAAAACCTATTTCTTCATTTTTATTTCAAATTTGTGTGTTTTGTTGTGCCCTTTTATGAAATTAAAAACAGAAGCACATATCCTCTGCAAGGGTCTATGCACCTTAAAAAATCCAAATTGAGGTCGACTTCAAACCGTAACCTTTGAACCACTCAACCCAACTTGTGGGTTGGACTTTGGAAAAATAAAAATATAATTCACACAGCTAAACTTTAGAACCCTATTATTATGACCACCCACCATTTATTTTCCCATTCGAAGTTGCGTTAGCAGATTCGTTGTGGAATTCAAAGACACCCCTTTTTCTCTCTTTTTTCCATTCTTGACACGTATTTGAAAGTCTGCTACCTGTGTGGAAATTCGGTTCTTCAGAGCTTATATATAAGCAAACAAAGACACTAACATATTCCCATCTTTCTGCATTTATATTTGATCCTGAAACAAGACTTCAATTCATACACACCAAACACCTATACCTAGTACGCAAAGGTAAATCATTCATGTTGGATTTTTTCTGCTGCTTTTGATGAAGTTGTTTGTTGCATAAATACATACATCTTCGGTGCATCAAAAACCAAACTTGTTTTTATTCATGGGGTTGCATGGTTAAACAAATAAGTATCAGGATTATGCAGCATCTATTTTGTTTTCTTCATCAACAAAACAGAAAGAGAAAGACAGAAAAAGTTTTTATTTTTGTTGTGAGGGACGCTTCTTTTTTCTTTTCTTTTTTTTATAATTCGATGGTGAGAAGAACAATTATGAAATGAAATGAACTCAACAAAATGGGGAGTTTTGTTCTGTAAGAATTTTCTGGGTTGGATGTGTAGTCTATTTATAACGCATCTAACAGAAACAAGTGTGTTGTGTTGGCAGGAATCAAAATAGTGATAGTTTTCTTCGAAGAAATTGAAGTGTGGGGGGATCTACATCTCTATGGGATTATCACTTTCATTACTGTCATCAGCCTGGGAAGAAATCGTTAGACATTCTCTCTTTGGTTTGTCTTTGAATTTGACCTTCGGTTCAAAAGATGGGGCTGTGATTTTGAGATCAGGTAGCTTCAAGAAAAGAGAATCAGACACCACTTCTGTGTTGTCAAAGGGTGCCTCTACCACCGGCTCAAGCAAGTTGAAGGATTACAGACCCGAACACATGATCTTTGAAAGAAACCTTTCATGCATTAAAGGAATGGAGATGATGGGTTCTGAGAGAAGTGAACTGTTGCAGCAGAAGCCAGTGCCTGTTCTTTCTCTGCCTAAAGAAGTGGTTTTCTCTTCCCCAAGACCAGTTAGTGAGCTTGATGCTGCCGCAACTAAAGTTCAGAAAGTCTACAAGAGTTACCGCACCAGAAGAAACCTTGCAGATTGTGCTGTTGTTGTGGAAGAGCTCTGGTAAGTCTCAAACAAATTCTTTTAGATTAAGATCCTCTCATGCCAGCAAGTTATGTTTACACTGCACAAAAATGAAATCAATCTAGATGTGATTTCTTGGTCATTTTTGTTGGTGCTGTTCTCCAATCAGTTAATATTTTTGGTATGTTACTAATTGGTTATGATATTTAATTGATGTAGGTGGAAGGCATTAGACTTTGCTGCTCTTAAAAGAAGTTCTGTTTCATTCTTCAATGTGGAGAAACAAGAAACAGCTATGTCACGGTGGGCAAGAGCAAGGACAAGAGCTGCTAAGGTATATTCCATTGAAATTCAACTTTCTCTAAATCAAAGTACATTCATTTATCTTCTTATTCTTATAATTTGATTTGGGATATGTACAGGTTGGAAAAGGTTTATCCAAGGATGATAAGGCTCAAAAGTTGGCCCTGCAACATTGGCTCGAAGCTGTAAGTTACCCATTACTCAATTAACAACTCCTACTTAGCCATGAAATTGTGTTACATTCTAGTTTATGGTCTCATCTAATGTTGGCAATGTGCATTCTTTTTTGTTTTCTGAACAGATTGATCCACGGCATCGTTATGGACACAATTTGCACATGTATTACGATATTTGGTTTGAAAGCCAAAGCTCACAACCATTTTTCTACTGGTAAACTCTTATTCTGAGATATCTAATCATCTATATGTTCTGAATAATTTATCTTGTAGTTTGCAAAATCTATAGAAGCTAAGGATCTCGATGGTTAACTTTGTCCTTTATGATTTTCAGGTTGGATGTTGGAGATGGCAAAGAAATTAATCTTGAGAAATGTCCAAGGGCCGTCCTGCAACGCCAGTGCATTACATATCTTGGACCAGTAAGTTATCACTGATCAACCTTAGTTTTACTATGTTTTTTGGTTAATTAACACTACAAAAGCTTTTACATTAATCTGTGAAGTGTATAATCTAATGTTTGTCTGTGTTGTAACCATTGCAGAAAGAAAGAGAAGAATATGAAGTAATTGTTAAAGACGGAAAGCTAGTGTACAGAGGGGATGGAAGGTTCGTGGACACTGATGGAAAGTCGAAATGGATATTTGTTCTCAGCACCACAAGGTCCTTGTATGTGGGGCGCAAGCAGAAAGGTTCATTTCAACACTCTAGCTTTCTTTCTGGTGCTGCTACAACAGCTGCAGGCAGATTAGTGGCTCATCAGGGTGTGCTTGAGGTAAACAACACATAATCTAAAGTTCACAAGATACCACTTTTGTTCAACAATAACTTTTTCACTTTACACGTTTACATCACTTTAGAGAAATTTCAAAGTACTCAAATTATTGGTAGCAAAAGAAAGGTGACTGATACACAAAGTGTTTGATAAAAACAATGCAGGCTATTTGGCCATACAGTGGTCATTATCACCCCACGGAAGAGAACTTCAAGGAATTTATAAGCTTTCTTAACGAGCACAACGTGGACCTTTCCAATGTGAAGGTAAAAAATTTTGTTCACCAAGTGAAGTCAATTATTGAGAGAGTGAGTTTGTTGTGAAATAAATAAGCTGATATAGTTGTTGATTTGTTTCCTTGCAGAAATGTGCTATAGATGATGATGCTCCTTCAATGGTTGGGTCCACTTCATTTAGTGACATTAAAGAGTCACAACAAATTAAGGGTCCCCCTCTACCTTCCACCAATTGCATCACCATGAATGCAACAACACTTCATAAAGAGACTGAAAAGAAGGTTGAGGTCCCAGTTTTTGACGTGTCTAAGAGGCTAACATGCAAGTGGTCTACTGGGGCAGGACCCAGGATCGGGTGTGTGCGTGACTACCCTGAACATCTTCAATCAAGGGCCTTGGAACAAGTCAACCTCTCCCCCAGGCCTGCTTCTGCACGCCCATATAGCTACGGCCCAATCCCATCCCCAAGGCCCAGCCCAAAAGTCAGAATGTCTCCAAGGCTTGCTTACATGGGCCTACCCAGCCCAAGGCGCCCAATCCCTGCTACAAGTTAAGACAACAAACATGTTTGATGTTGTGTTGGTTCTGAAAATTTTCCAATGTTTGACACCTGAAGCATGGACATGGAAGAGAATTAGTGATGAAATTATGGATGTCTGAGACCAAAGTACCAAGTACATAATAGTGACAAAAAACTGAGATGACATCAAAGAGGCTCAATTCTCTCTCTCTCTCTCTCTAGCTAGGTAGCTAGCTTCTGTTTTTGTCTTACAATTTCTTTATTTCTTCATTACTAGGCTCAATGAGTCACTCACTCTGTATTAACACTGTGATTCGTCTCTGGTTTTCCTTTGTTTTTAAAAGGGCCATTCACTTCATTCTTCATTGTAAGTAGAGTTGTATAAGTTTCTAATTCAACACCATATCAATTTTTGTCTGCTACCTATAAATCAAATAACATTCTTTTCTTCAACTTTTACGTTTTCTTCACTTATATATAATATTGCAATAAAACTGTTTGAATATTGTTTACTAATTTTAATTCTGTTAATAAATATATTGAATTTTAATGGATTAACAAATGTGAGGTGAGTTTAATTTGAATTCAAAATGGCTTTGCAATTCCAAAAGTTTTAGGCAAAAAAATGCATACCATTGACTTCAAACACTGCATTAAATTAAATATATATATATATATATATATATATATATATATATATATATATTGTATTTTATTTAAATATAA
>Ga0214543_1006110_pt1 | contig 21683 bp, 9 predicted proteins | sample CNSS2metaG_FD_160094 | JGI IMG/M metagenome (GOLD analysis project Ga0214543, IMG submission 160094) | Root nodule microbial communities from cowpea collected in UCLA plant growth center, Los Angeles, California, USA - CNSS2 | ecosystem: Host-associated > Plants > Roots > Nodule | place: USA... | reverse complement strand
AAATTATTTAGTTTTTGAGTAGTGCAGCTTAGGTATATTTCTTTAAATTTCTTCTCGTGTTAAATAATGTGTAACTAAATGAGTGAAATATTTGTTTAATGGGTTAAGTATGTTTTTAGTCACTGAATTTTGACTCAAAATTGGAATTTGTCCCTGGTCAAAACTTTGATAAATTTTGGTCCCTAAACTTTAAAAATGAATGAATATAATTATTTTAACCTAATTTTGTTAACTTTTTTTTTTCTCGTTTTGAACGCATTTCTCAGTAAATATTGAGTCGAGAATGTGTCAAACGACGTAAACAACTCTAATATTTACTGAGAAATGTGTTCGAAACTTAAAAAAGAATTAACAAAATTGGGTTAAAAGGATTATATTCATTCATTTTTAAAGTTTAGGGACCAAAATTTATCAAAGTTTCGACTAGGGACGAATTTCAATTTTGGACTAAAGTTCAGGGACTAAAAACATACTTAATCCTTGTTTAATTTAATTGGGATGCATTGACAGAATCTCTATCATCGAAAACATAAAAAATTGTGTTGATAATGTAAATAATTTTTATCATTGTTTCTTCATGGATGATAGAGCATAATAAGATTAATTTTTAAAATAATTCTCTTAAAAAAATTCATAGAATTTTGTTTAATAAATTTAAGATTGGAAATGTATCAAAATTGTAGTATTTTTAAATGTATATTTCACAAATCATTTTGTAAAAGTATATTTAGGCCATTTCCATACTTGCATTGAAAAGTCACCACCTAGGCGTCATTTATGTAGAGATTTGGTTAACAATTTATTCCGCTTAGAGTGTTAATACTATATGGATACATTTGGTAGCTAGGATAAGATATTTGTTACAGGAAAAGTATCTATTATGTCATCCCATAAGAGTAGAATAATCAACACATAAAATAAATTTGTTTAATCAGTTGTTTGATATATTTACCTATGATCATTTTATATTTCTCAAATTTTTTGAAGTTTGATAAGAAAAAAAATCGTGTAAGTATTGAAGTGAATAAGCTAAATTTAAAATTTTAATTAATCATGTTTCTTTTATTTTTTTTATATAAATATTTACAAAAAATTCACGCAATATTGATTTGCCTCACATTTGATAGGTCAAAAGTAAGTTGGATTAAGGTGACTGTATAAGATTTGTGAGTTAATGGATATTGAACACCCTGTATAATTCCGGATTTGCAAAGTAGTTCACATAAATTTCAAAAGTAAATTAACAAAATGCTTTGTAATCTTTTAATTCTAATTTGAGTATATTATAAAAAGCCAAAATTTAGTAAATACAACAATTACTGCAAAAATTTTAAAGATTAATTATTTTGCTATTTACTATAAGAAAATAAGAAAAGACATTTTATGAAAAAAAAAATGTTAAAGTAGACTATAAAATAAAATCTGTACTTACAAATATATTATATTAATGAAACGATACTACACAATAATAAAATATAAAAAAAATCAATATAAATTACAAGATGGGACAATACATTTATATCCATATAGAGTGAGTTATGCAAAACAAATTTATGCAAACTGACAGAATTAGTTCTCATCCCTAGTTAAAAATATTAAGGAAATTAGAAAGTCTTTGAAAACATGGCTTCGATGTAACTTAAATTAGAAAAGCATAGACAAACTTTCCACCACAACAAATAAAAATTCTTGAAACAAGAATGATTCAGATTGAACTGAGTGAAAGAGTAAACAAGTGGCCAAACTAAAGAACTTCAAAGAAGATACGGGGTTAGTTCCAATCATCAAAGAAAAAAATTACTTTCAATGATGATTCTGTGAGATTTGTTTCAATTACTAAAGTAAACGAGGTCACAAAGTCTATGAAATGTGTCACTTCTGCCTGAATTTATCATCATATCGTGTCTTGAGATGCCCATCCTTTCTTCTCCAACTCTTGTCGCAGTGCCTGACACCAACCAACATGTTTTCATCAAAACAATATTTAAGGTAAGGACTTGCATCCATTACAAAAGTGTTCTTTATCTCTACCATTTTAAAAAAAACATGTCAATTTATTTCTGATCAGAGACGAATTTTTTGTAGAGATATCAAAATGAATTCTAACACATAAGCCATGAGCCAAACCACGGTCGAGAAGGTTTGGGTTTGAAAAATTCAGTTTTTTTAAATGAGTCAAACTGAACTCGACTCACTTAATCTGATAAACATGTTTGAACCAGGTTGAGGGTGAATCGACCTGTAACTCGCTAACAACCGTCCTTTATGTTTTACCATTTTTTATAAGGTTTTTATTATAATTATTTACTACTATTTATGTAGGTTGACAAGAGTCAATCCACTTTGATGTAATAAATATATAAAATAAATAGGAAAAGCAAAACATCCTTAAGTGAGTCAATCCATTAACTCGCCAATCCATGGTGGGTTGATGTGAGTTACAAAATTTCTGGCTCACTAAAAAGAAAACCGACTCATTTTAGCTCAATCAGTGGTGAACCAACCCGTCTGAGTCAAATTGGCTCACTCTGACACCTCTAATTTACTGAACACATATTTAGTGAATCATACAAAAACTTGAACAAGTATTTGACATGATGAGGGAAAAGGAAGGTTTCTTCCTGCAAACCAAGAATTTCTTGATGTAGCTATAGAGAAAGCACATGATAGGAGGATGAAACAAACCATACCTTTATTCTTTTCCTATTCAGATCAAAATCAAAGTTTCCCATCCGAGATGCAGATCTATACTCCACAGTAGAACCCTTATCAGGTGGAAACCAGAACTCAACATCATCAACAAACTGTTAAAACAAGACAGAGAAAAGGAGAAGGAAATTAGAGATGGCTCTTGATATCAGCCAAAATATTTAAAATGGTTATTTTTGTTTATGATGAGTTTCCTTAGATGTAAGTTGCACATACCCCCAAGATTGAGCTTTGATACTCCACACGGATATAGTCTTCTTCCCTTTCAACTATCCTTGGGGTAAATTTGTCCGGTGTTGTCGATTCAATCTGCAAAAATAAACTGGTTTTCAACTTACATGATTGAAAAAGTGCAAATATCCAACTATTACAACACAGTTATAAGTTACAAATTAGAAAAAGGTTAGCATCATAATCAAAGTTTACATCTAATTTGATCCTACAAAACAGACTCACAATTAAGATGAGCGTTATCTCCACTCAAATAGTTTGATTTAACTAAATCACTAGTTAAAGAAGGATCTTCAACACTGTTTTTGATAACTCTGTTATTAGTGAAATCTTATTGAAAAAGTCCAAGTTATGCAGGTTTCACTCCTAGTTGATGAGTTTCTTTTGTAACTTCATAACTTTCAATAAGTTGTAACCAATAAAGAGAAAAGAGAGTGTAATAGAAATAGTTAGCTGCAAAGTATACTACTTACTAACCCTCCATTGATAGATAAATTGTTATAAATTATGATCTATGTTGATAGAGTAAAGGAAGGAAAAGAAGAAAAAAATCATAATTCGTGATTTCAGTTCAGATAGATTTTCTTACCACGTCTATCAGTTCCTCCATGGCTTCCTCTCTGCTCACAGGATTTTTCCTGCCTTCAGGATTATAGTTCCTGAAGAAGAAAGAAAACAGTTAAACAGAGTGACATCATGATTCATCTATGTCCAATAACAAAGTTTGGAATTTGGTGGGACCATACTCAATACAAAGACCAATCTACAGAAAAGTTTCTTTTGTCAAAAAATAGAAAAGTAAAGATTGCACAACTTTCACGCAGTTTGAAACGTGATAAATTGTTCCAAGTGCACTTTGTTTATTGCAACGTGATTCTCACAAATATTTCATAACATCTTTTGGACTAAATCCAAAAAATACCTAAACCGAGTACTTATCTCCTAAATTCGGCTTACCAGATTGTTCTCAGCACGCAAATTTGACACAACTTGACACTTATCCAAAAATCAAGACTCCAAAGAACAACATAATGGAAAAACATCATATTTGAATAAGCTTGAAAACTAATTAGACTTATAATACAAGTATCTTTGAAGATAACTTTACGATGTTTCTATGAGTTGTTTTCAGTTTATTTCAACAAGCTTTTCGAGAATAGCTTGTGAAAATAGTTCAGAACCTGTATTGGATGAAAATAATTTAATCATAGTACCAACTTATACATAATTACTTACATTACGGGCACTTAATCCATAAACACTGAACTAAGGTGTTTAAGTTGTTTATCTAAACACAACTAAAAACTTGCATTTAATTCACATATTCATATAATAATCCCATAAAACTAATACTAAAATTCAAGTGAGGAAAAGAAGGGAGGTTTTACCAAGGAGGAGCATAATGTGTGCGATCACTGATATTCTCAGAGGTTGATACACAGTTCTTAGTTGCTGGACACAGAGCTAATGCTGGTGGGTTTTTCTGCACTCCAAGATAATCAGGTTTTTTCCCACTGCATGCACCACCAAAACACAAAACCCAGACCAAATTATCTTCTTTAACAACCACCCATTTTCCACCCAAAGCAAAACCAAAACTAAAAACCAAATGGGTGTCAATACCCATCAACAAAATCAAATCTTGAATTAAATTTACACCAAAAAAAAACTTTTTTTTTTTTCAAAAACAGAGGTGGGTTACCTGAAGTTGAAGATAGCACCAATGGTCGCTATTTCACTGCTTCTCAATATGAGTTCTCTGCAAAATACCAAAACAAAAGAAAAAAGTGAATAAATTTTAGAAGATGGTTATGAACAGTCATGAACAATCAATAGATAAGAGTAAGAAAAGCAAGAGTGTGAAGAACCTTCGGTTGATTTGGTCGGTGGGAATATCATCGTGGTGCTTCTGACAGAATAGAATGCGAGGAAAAGAGGAAACTCTGATTCTACCATTGTTGGGTTTGGTGCAAACCTTGAAGTAGCTACAGAAGGAGCTTGAAGGTGTCACTGAAGCCATTGTTTTGTAGGTGAAAATATGAACAAGGTTTGAAAAAATTAAGGAGCTTGGGACTACTTATGATCCGAAATTGAAGAACGTGACACTTAAAATATTAGAGAAGATGTGAATCATATGATGAATAAGGGAAGGTGGACGGTGGGAATCTTCCTCTCAGCACCAATTTTTTTTTTTTTTTTGTGATTTGGATATTAAGAAAAAATATATTTGAATGTTTAATCAAGAAAAAAAGAGGCTTTTGATTCTTCGACTTTTTTTTAGACTTGATTTAAATTGATGAATTCAGATTAATTTTTTAAAATGTATAGTTTTAATTTTATTTTATACTTAAATCTATATTTATGAATACTTTGTTTAATTAATTTCATCTTAATTTTTTAAAAGTTGATATAATTTAATATTTTTTATTAAATTTTTTGAAACGAATCAATATTTTTTATTAAAATTGAAAATTAATATTATAATTATGTTAATTATATGAATAAATAAAATAAATCATCGTTATTAATAACTTTTATAAACTAATAATTTTTTAATGTAGCTGTCATTTTTTCTTTTACATGATAGTTTTTTACTCTGATCAAAAACATAAAAAATTAAAGTATACATTTCTTAATTGTAAAGACTAATTAATTGGTTTTAAGGTACACAAATGAAAATCAAGATTAATAAAAGAAGCAGAAGAAAAAATCGGTTTTTTCCTAATGCAATTTACTTTTGTAATTACTAAAGTAGTACGGAAATTTTAAATATTTCAACAAACGAGAAGTCATGGGATAATGGTACAATTTCACAATGAAGAAATTGCGTCAATATAAGACGACTTGTGTTAAAATGATTTGAAGTCGTGCCAAAATGGTAAGACTTTCTTGTTGATGTGAAGTTGTGCTAAGTAGATACGACTTTAATTGAGTTAATCATCTGTCTAAGCAAGTCGTTTCAATATGACACGACTTCAGTATTAGATTCGTAATGAAAAAGTTGTGTCATATTTGGACAACTTCAGCATTAGATTCGTAATGAAGAAGTCGTATTATATTTGAACGACTTCGGTTAATGCATTTTTTTAGTGATTAATGCACGTTAAGGGATTTGTAGGCTGAGTAAAAGTAATAATTTTTTAGTGATATTAATTTGTTAAATAATAAAGCATATAAGTATTTAAAAATGTTCATGATGATTTTGTTCATCTCAATAGGGCGTGAAAGTTATCTATGAGAGCACGTGCCACAAAGAGATCTTCATCGATGTCGTCTAGGTCTTATTTGAGGGGTCTGAACTAGATTATTGTCATCAATGTCTTCATCTTGTTGTGTTTGGTTGACATCTTCCGACATTTGTGGCGACATTGTAGGCCGATAATATTACTAAAAGGATGTGGGATATGCTGACAGAGGTGTTGACGAAGAAGTTGCAAATACATTTTGTGAAGGACCAGAGAAAGTATCTGCTGACAGAGGTGTTGACGAAGAAGTTGCAAATACATTTTGTGAAGGACTAGAGAAAGTATCTGCTTGTTGAGGAAACATGTTGTATGTGTATAGAACTTGCTACAATGGAGCATTTGAAAACATTGGTTGTGACACATCCAAGTATAGTGGAAAAGACAGTGGTTGAAAACTAGTCTGACCAAGTGACTGGTACTAAGGTTGTTGAACGTACGAAGAAGACCCAACATATTGATAAGGAGTGTTTGATGGAGGTTGGGTAGACTCTTGTGGTGTGTCATACTGTAATATAAAAGGGAAATGTATAGTTCACATGAAAAGAAATCTCAAATAACTTGTTAAAGACAAGTGACTTACATCGTCATCAGAGGATGATTATAGAGGCAAAATGTAACAAATAACATGGTTGATGTACCACTGCATGTATGTTGTTGTGTCATGTAAATGGCCATTACCAGTGAAATTAATATCTTCAATTAAACGATAATAACGATCATTCCACATTCTTTATGTTCTACCTTTCATATCTTTTATGTGAAGCTGATCCAAATTCAAAGGGTTAGTTGGAAAATTTTGGCAAAATCGAAATTGTCACATGAACCGATCAACCTGATGAAATTCCATAGTGGCAAAACAAATAAAAGGGACTACTACTCGACAAACTGGAGAAACCTCAATATCAATCAGTACAACGACGTCATCCTTGGAGTATGGAGTCCATAAGAACTATAAAGAGTACATGTCAATAGCGGTGGAAATTGTTTGTTAACCATACATACAAACTTTGTACAAGAATCACAGTTCACCTGTTTAGTGTTCAGTTAGTCCAAGATTTTCCTTACTAAGGGAACGATCTTGGTAAGGGCATAATGCCTTTGATTTGGAGCACAATATCACCTTTGTAAAACAAAAACTTGCGTGTAATTGGAAGAAAAATGTATAAATTATTCGTTGCATGATTAAGGAATAGAAATGTGCCTTTTTTCAAGTGGGAAACCATCACCTGCAACAATTTGTTTGGGAGTTAATGGCTCAATAGAAGCAATACATGTAATTTGTTCTCATGCCCAACATTGTAGTAGAAGCATGCAACCACCAATGTTTTCCTAGTTAATATATGACCTAAGGCATAATACAAAGACGCCAAGACAGTTGATCCCTAACTATAATTACGAACTGAGTGTAGATCACCCAATAGTAGTAGATACATCATATAGATTCTAGCACCTGATGTATCAAGTATCAATAGATTTCCAATTATTGCAAAAAATATGAGCCCTTGCATGTTGAGCAACAACATTATCTCGGTTGCATCATGTGGTAGTTCCTAGAACATGTTGTTTAGTCAAGAAATTTTTATTAAGTTTCCTTTAAGAGAATCTGGGGGGTATGAACCCTAGTAGTTTTCCCACTCGTGGTATCAAGTCTTCAAGTGATGTTTCACCAATAATAGGTTCACCATTAATAGGAAGACCCAACTGAACGACAACATCTTCTAATGTAATTGTGGTCTCTTTGTGCGAAAGATGAAATGTATGCGTCTATGTCCTTCACCTCTCCTTTAATGTAGTTATTAAGTGACAATTGATGTTCATGTTACAAAATGGCAATAACTGCCCAAATCCAGCAACATCCATCATTGTCTTCACTCGTGGATCAATTCAGATAACATGGTTCGTTGTCCAAATATAGTGTTTTCTTGGACATAATAGTCTATCATGACCTTTCAATCTGCATTAGTAACATATCTCTCTTGCAATTGTAATACAAACTTATCACAAGAGAATCTAACATTATGAGTCATCGCTTTTATGAAGACCTACATATAATCAATACTATTTACAGTTATGCATCTATAATGTAAAGTGTTAAATCAAACTTTATTTTAAATGTCACCCACTTGTGGATCAATACCATTCAACTTTAAAAGTATTACATATTAATGGATGTACGCTCCAACAATTGATGCATACACATATTATTACAAAAAATATATTTTTTTATTCTAACATGTATAAAATATTAGGTTTAATTAGCCGGATGATACCCACTTTCATTCGGATGTGTCAATTTGATACATGCTTTTAAAAATGTGTCAATTGAGTTTCAAATTTTGAAAAAATGTCTCAATTAGGTCCTTTTAAAAAAATTATTAATGTCACTAACAATATTGATATTTAAAATGACTTGCAAAATTAAGTATTGATATTTATATTAAAATTTAGTGGTAAAAGTCATGAATAAAGTTAACGACATTAATAATTTTTTCTGAAAAGAACCTAATTGAGACATTTTTTCAAAAGTTGTGACTCAATTGCTACCTTTTTAAAACCGGGTACCAAACTGATACATCTGAATGAAAATGAGTATTATCCGACTAATTAAACTAAAATATTAATATCTAAATGTAATGTAACAAACTATTAAATACTAATAACCCAGAGGTAACAAACTATGAAAGCTTTACCTTAGAAGAGGTAGTTATAACCAAGAGGGAATCACAATGCGTTATGTGACTTGAACACTCTCAAAACAAGTGGTCTATGAGCATTCTCAAAACAAGTGGTCTATGAGCACCAATCATTGTGTTGACGTGCCTTTTTAAATATAATTCACAGCCTGCATTGATACTTGCATGAATAGTTCACCCACTAGTCACCCATTGTTACTAATCATGTGTGTGCAAAGCCTAGTATATGGAAAGAATCTCTGGCATTGCAACACACTTTATTTTCCGTTGTGATACACGTTTTTTTGTAGCAATACACGATCAACAAGACACTCAATATGATTATGTGTTGCGGAGGTGAACCCCAAAACTTCAGATGTTCATCACAAGTGTCCAGCGTCATTTTGTCTTACTTACAAAAGCATAAGTCGTGTCATAATGGGTAGATTCCCCACTTCATGAAGAAGTTGTCCCAATTTGCAAAGACTTTCTTGATGATGAATCCGTCCTAACATGCCAAGACTTCACCTTCCGTCAACTACAAAGTTGTTTCAATTTTAAACAACTTCAGTTTATTAATGAAAAACATTGACGTTATATAATACAACTTCAAAACATTTGAATTTTCAACAATGAGAAATGGTTGTTATGTAGTTGCACCATTAATACAAAGTTTTCAAACTTGACCACTCTTAAAGCAGACCATAGTATCATATATCTACCAGACTATGTCATTACCAACTCAATGTTATTGAACCATATTCTTATTAGTGTGGGAACAAAAAATACTAGTGTTGAACCATATTCTTCTACCGTTTCGAATAGCAATTGAAACACAAGTCTTATAAACCATTTCTCCATCCATTTCGTTATCTAACATTGATTGACCATGTATTGCATGTATTATCTCAATGTTTACTTTTATTATGACAAATGGATGATTGAAACGTAGGTGACCCTTCAATTACTTTTAAAATTGAACCAATAATAAGAGACATATTGAATGATCCTAGTTCAAATGATTCCAATGTCGAATTTGACGAAGAGGAAGACTTGGTCCCCACATCATATACCCAACAGGGGGTGTCATTTAGTAAGGCTGCTCAAAATATTCAACTCCAACATTCAAAGGGAACATGTTTTAGTACAAAAGAGTCAACCCTTAATGCTATAAAACAATTCCATATTGATCAAGGCTTTAAGTTTGTGGTGGTTGAATCTAAACTAGACAGATATGTTGTGCGTTGCACGAGTTATGGAATTGATTACCGATTTAGAATCCAAGCTTCTTTCAGCAAAATATAGAGACAATGGGAAATAAAAAAAAAATAGAGGCAACACATACATGTTTGTCAACATATATTTCTAACGATCACATTAATTTGAACTTTGCCCAAATTGCTACTTTGATTGCTGAAATAAAAAATCACATTGAATATACTGTGTCATATAAAAGAGCCTGGCATGCGAAGCAAAAGGCACTTGCCATGGAATTCAGTGACTGGGAAGAATCATATAATCATCTTCCTCGGAGGTTCAAAGCTATGCAAAATAGCAATCCAGGCACAATTGTGAAATATGTGACTCATCCTTATATTGTTGGTGATGTACAAGACATGTCAATATACATCTTACAAAGGGTTTCTTGGTCCTTCAAACCTTGTATTGAGGGATTCAAGTATTGCAAGCTAATAATGCAAGTTGATGGCACTTTTTTGACTAGAAGATACAATGGTACATTGTTAACAACAATTGGTCAAGATGGCAACCACAACATCTTTCCATTAGCATTTGCTATTGTGGAAGGAGAAACAAAGGAAGCCATGATTTGGTTATTCCAACTGTTGCGAGAATATGTGACACCACAACTAAATCTATGCTTGATCACTGATAGAGGCACAACTATACTCTCAGCACTACAATCTCCGGAATTTAGTTGGGAAGGAAATGGACTCACATATGTTTATTGCATTCGCCATGTTGCCTTTAATTTCAACAATCTGTTCAAAAATGCGGAAGTGAAGACACAACCACTAAACATGGGTATGTATATTAGTTATATTGCAATTTTTAAATACAATAAACACTATTTTTTATTACCTAATTCTAATGATGAAAATGTCATAGGTTATGAAATGAAACAACCTAGACTTCAAGCAAAGATATCTGCTATGAGAGCCAAATTTCAACAAGAAACTTCTTGGATAAATCAACTACTATTGAAAAAGTGGACTCAGGCTTATGATGGGGGAAAATATACAACCACATGATAACAAATTTAGTCAAATGTATGAACTCCATTTTGAAGGGAGCAAAATCATTGCCAATTTGTGCTCTTGTTAATTTTTTTTAAAGAACCAAAAAATGGTTCGTGGAACAAGGGACGAAGATTGAATACATGTTACGAGCTGATCACTAATATCTGGAGGATATTTATGCTCTAATAAGAAAAAATGAACAACAATTTGCCATGTGCCTTGTCCAAATATATGATAACCAAAATTCAAGATATTTCCATTACCTAACTTCGACTATCCAATAACATATTAAAAACAACTAAAAACCTTAAAATTTAGTTCAAACTCATATCGTACTATAATGGCACGACTCTGCTTATTAACCAAATTTAACTTAAGTAAAGTCGTCTTTGACTCTCACGACTTCACTCAAATCTACTGAAATCATTATAATATGATACTATTTCAACTCTACTTAACTAAAATCGTATCACTTCCATGCAACTTCTATGAGACAAAGTTGTCCAAATATCCTATGACTTACCTCCGCTGAAATTTTCCGCAAAATTGCACCACTTTTGTAAATGATGTTTCAAATTGCCATGCAACGAGAAAAATAAAACCAGAAAAAAATTATATTAGAAGACATATCGTATTATTGTTTCTAACGAGGTGTTGCATATTATTGTTATCCAAGTATCAAAAGATTATTTTAGTTCATTTGCATTGTTTATTATCATCACCCTTTACCCGAACTTTCTGTTTGAGATTTATTTACATAGATTTAAATCTAATTTAACCTTATTATCATTAAACTAATTTAGGTGATGATTATATATATATATATATATATATATATATATATATATATATATATAAAATACTGTGAATTAAGCTGATGTAACATTTTTAATATATTTCCTTGAATCAAGAAAAAAATCATAAATTCAATAAATCTACACCTTAATACCTTTTTAATATGAAAACACTACAATTTTTTTTTTAACTTAGATCCTTAATTAAAGATTGTTTTATTTTGGAATAATTATTACAAAAACAACTTTCATAAGAAAAATTCAGTTGAGGAATTTCTCTTTCTAAGAGGGAATTCACAAAGTCGCATTCATAGAACTTTCCTCCTTCTGCAAGCTCAATCTCCCGCTCTTTCCTTTTGCATCCATGGGCGAAACAAGGTTCCATTTTTTACTTCATTTCTCCATACCCTTTTTCTCCACTTCTCTGGGTTTGTGGTTTTACTTCAACATCACTCATTTTCCAGGGAAATCCCATTTAGAATGTTTTTGTCTTTCCCTTTGTTATTCTAAGTTTCATTACTTAATCTGAATGTATAAATTCATTATATTTGCTTTGTATTGCTTCGATGACGATGATACTAAAAAAAGGAAGCTTTGGTTTTGCTGCTTGACGTTGGCCCATCCATGCATTCTGTTCTTCCTGAAATTGAAAAAGTCTGCTCCTTGCTTGTACAAAAGAAGGTATTAATCATTCTCACCCTCTTTCTTATTCACAGTTTCATTTGTGATGTTCTTGTTATTTCAGTCTTGTGTGTTTGGTTTAGATGTTTTTCAATGTTGTTTCTTAACATCTAGCAAAAAATCTAGGTTATTTGGTTCTGATTTTGTGCTTATTTGCAGATGATATTTAGAAAAGATGATCAAGTGGGAATAGTGTTATTTGGAACTAAGGGTACTCTCGCTCTCTTTAATCTTTGCTATACAAATACAATGAATCGTGTTGATTTAGTGTTTTACGTGCATTGCTGATTTTATTGTCATGTGATTGCCGAGTATGCTTGCACTGAAAATTCGGATCAATCTTGTCATTTTTTAAAATATTTTTAGATAGAGTTAACGTGGTTATTTCTCTTAAATTGATCTTAGTTACGTTTGGAAATTAATGATGTTTGGAAAGTGTCTGATTTGTCAAATAGAATTAACACTAATTTAATAGACATGGTCACATTGATATTTTTTTTTGGGAGAATAAGAATTCAATTATTTTTTTTTTCTATTAAAAAATAGGACTCAATCTACTCAAAAATAAATATAGAAACTAAAAGGAATAAAAGAAACTAAATATAAAAATCAAATTATTAATTAAATATTTTTCTTTTATTTTTGTTGTTTTCATTCCCTTTCTAAATAAACTTTTCCCTGTAAACTACACTAAGTTTAACACTTTTTTTACAGATATTTCATGATTATTAATTTAATTATATTTTAGTAAATTAAAAAGTATAAATACTAACATAATTATTTTTTAAGATTTCTTAATTAAAAGATTTAATTATATTTTTGGTCATGAATTAGTTTGTATTTTAATTTTTTTTTAAATAATTCAATTTGATATTTTCAATTGATTAAGTTAACGCTTCCGTGTTTGTACATGTCACTATTTTTAATTTTTTTAAAAGAAATTATATTTAATATGGAAAGATTAGCATACTTGAAGGCATATTAGAAGAATATTATATAAAAGGAAAGCTCAATCAAGTATCTGGATTCTATATACCGGTGAAATTTTCTGTATTTTTTGAATTGTCATGATTGATCGAAGAGATAGTTTTCAAAATAAGGATTAGAAATAGAAGAAGGTTTTAAAAAAATAATTAAAAATAAATTATTTATAAAATAATGAATTATTAAAATAATAATTAAGGTTAAAATTAGAAAAATAAAATGTGGACACATAGGATATCTCTTTATATATTGTTATATATATATATATATATATATATTAAAAAAGTTATTTTTTAAAAGATTAAATTTTAATTAAAATATTTTATTTTATTAATTAAATATTTGTTTATATGTGTAATATATTAGGAATTTTCAAAATTGTAAAATATTTAAATTATCTTACAATACTACTATGATTTTAAGTATTGTATTGGAAAATATTGTATTATGAGTTTGAGATGTTACATTTCATGCTACAACGAGACACTCCAAAAATCCCTTCTACTTTGTTATTTGTTTTCTTTTATGTCATTTGATTTGATTAAGGGCTTCTCTCATCTGTGTTTATTCTGACATTTTCTCAGACACCGATAATACACTTACTAGGGAAGTGGGTGGCTATAAACATGTTGTGATTTTGAGAAACACAAAAGTTGTGGATGGAGATTTTGTTAAAGCTTTACAAAAGCTGCCTCGAGGAACAACTGATGGTGATTGTATCCATAAATTCATTGGCTTTATGTTCTGCTAAATTATACTTTTTAACTTTTTTTTAACATGTCAAAATATTACCATATCGTTTTGGTAATATGGTATTTCTAATAGTACGACAAAACCATGATAGAAGTTTCAATCTCCAAAACAGATAATAGCTCAGAGATATCGTATTTCAGATTACATTATATTGTACAATTTACTTGCTTTCTTAATGAGTATTTGTTTGCATGAATGGTATTACAAGTTTATCTTGAAAAGCATTAGGTTTGTGCAACTAAAATCAAGTGATGCAATGAGTAGCAAAAGCTGTTAAGATTGAATGTTTAAATTTCCAAGAGAAAGTTGATCCTTTCCTACGGCCATAGATTTTACTTCATCACTCTTTTCCACACGTACCTTGACTTTGATGTTAGTTCTTGATGCTATCATTGTTGGCATGGATATGTTGATAAGAAAATTTGGACGAACAAAAAAGAGAGACAAACGTCTCTGTCTTATTACTAATGCACAATGTCCAATTAAAGAAGCTTTAGAAGGAACAAAGGAGAAGCAAGTTACCACCATTGCCAAAAAACTGACTGCACGTGGTATGAAAATGGAAAGTATTGTTTTTAGAGGAAAGCTTAGTCAAAAGGCAAACAAGGGAGTAATGGAGGAGAATGATCGCTTGTTAAATATCTTTTCAAAGGAAACATCAACAAGATTGTTGTATGTGGAGAATCCAGTTTCTTTATTTGGTGCTCTTAGAACAAGAAATATAAATCTGGTTACAGTTTTCAGAGGGGATCTTGAATTCACTCCAAATCTCAGCATTAAGGTGAGATCGGTGTATATACCTGAACTTAATTTCCAGACCATGATCGATGTATGTACCTTAGAACGAACCCATCAAGTGCAAGTTACTATTTAACATCATATTTCTTTTAATTTGATGTTAGAATAAAAAAGATAACTTTTTTTTGGAGCAATGTATATCAGAATTTGTGAACAGAATTTAAAGTTGCAGATTGCTTGTTTACTGTGTCTTCAGTTTTTTTCTTCTTCATCTGGCAAGTTGGTGCTCCATGCAAGTGGGCTATTTTTTATCCAATTTGTCTTTTGAAAGGAGCATTTTCATTTCTTAGTAAAAGGTATTTTCCTTACTTGAAAATGTTAATGTTAATCAGGTATGGGTATACAAGAAATCAGGACGAGAGAAATCTCCTATTGTGAAGAGATATTCAGATAAGGCTCCTCCAAATTATAAACGTGTTACACATGAAGTCAAAATAGATTATGGGTACAAGAGTTCTGAAGATCCTGACAGAGTTGTCCCTCCTGATCAAAGAATCAAAGGCTATGGACCTCAAATAGTTCCCATATCCTCTGCCGAATGGGATGCTGTTAAATTCAAACCAGAAAAGGGTGTGAAGCTTTTTGGTTTTACTGATTCTTCTAATGTATATAGGTAAGATTGTACATGCTTCAGAAGAATATATCTGATTTGAACTTATAATGGAGATTTCTTGACTCCTTATCTCATATATTCATGTCTGAATATGAAAATTGCACCATAGACACCATTACATGAAAGATGCATATGTGTTCCTACCTGAACGTGGAAATACAAGAGCCATGGTTGCAGTTTCTGCACTTGCACGAGCCATGAAGGAAATGGATAAGGTGGCAATATTACGCTGTGTGTGGACAAAGGGACTAAAGAAAGTTACCATTGGGGTCTTGACACCCAATTTGTCAGAGAAAGAACATATTGTAAGCTTTTTGTGTCTGTTGTATTTTTATAATTTTATCTGTTCTCACTTCAGTTTTTCCTCTTCATATTTGTTTATTTCTTGCTTCTCTGATTATGCTGTGCAGCCTGATTCATTTTACTTCAATGTACTTCCTTTTGCTGAGGATGTGCGAGAGTTTCAATTCCCTTCTTTCTCTAATTTCCCAGCTTCAAGACAGCCAAATGGAAAACAGCTAAAAGCTGCAGCTAACTTAATAAAAAAGCTTGATCTTGCACCACATGGGCAACAGGAAGTTTTGCTACCTGACTTTACACCAAATCCAGTGTCAGAGGTACGTATTCTATCCATTCATATACTTTTGGTTTATATTCTCATTTCTTCCTGTTGGAAGTCCATATCGACTAGAGATAAAGTCAATTTAGAATATAGATGCAAACCTTATCATACTAACGAGTTTTGTGGAGTTGAGTTAGGCTTAATCCACTTGTTAACAATTTTTTCCTTTATTCACTCATAGTTCCATCTTTATTTTTTCAGCTGAATCTTCATTTGGCATTTCTTATTGGCTAGAGTTAGTGCTGGATGCTTTAAGACATGAAGAAATATGCTTAATATTTGTTATCTTTTATACTTTTAAGGGTTAAATATTTTTTTAGTCAGTGAACTTTGACACAAAATTGAAATTCATCTAGTCCGAAACTTTGATACATTTTGATCTTCAAAATTAAAAAAAATAGATATAATTATTTTAACTCAATTACGTTAAACTTTCTTTATGTGTCAAATGCGTTTCTAGTTAACATTGAATAGGGAACTTGTGTGAAACGGTGTAAACAACACAAGTATTAACATAAAACACGAATTCCAATTTTACGTCAAAATTTAGGGACTAAAAACATATTTAATCCTATTTTTAAAGTTGATCAGCATATTCACCCACCGGAAAATTTTGCATTGATCTCTAATCTAATAAACTATCCCCTCTCGTCCCTTTAAAGGGTAATCTATTATGTTTCTTCAACCTTTCAGCGCTTCTATCGTTACCTGGAGCTGAAATCAAAGAATCCAGATGTGGCAGTACCTTCTGTTGATGACACACTCAAGAAAATTACAGAGCTTGATACTCACCTGCTTCTACAGAACAAATCTGTAATAAACTCATTCTGCAGGTCTTTTGACCTTAAGGGAAATCCAATGGTAAGATAAGAATGAGTTCTTCGCTCTTATTCTTTGAACATCAATTGTGATCTTTTGAATAACCATGTCAATTATGATCTACTTTCAAATGTCTTGCTGCAGAAAAAGTGTAGGCGTTTATTGGGAGGAAAGAGATCTTCTTCAAATGATGAAGAGGTTAAAGAAAACATTTCTGCTGAACCTGCCAATCTCATTGAAAATGCATCTGTTAAAGTTGAGAAAATAGAGGATCTGACTCCAGCCCAAGATTTTGTAGCCTTGATTTTCGATAAAGATAGTTCAGATTGGGTTGTGAAAGCAATCAATGAAATGAAAAGTAAAATCTTTGACCTGGTGGAGGATCCCCACAAAGGTGATAACTATCCTAAAGCATTGGAATATCTACTTCTGCTTCGCAAGAGTTGCATCCTTGAGCAGGTAATCATCTACCTTATTCATGCAAGTAAACGATGGCTAGGATTTTCACTATTCAACCCTTTATTTGTGATCACTCCTTGAATTTTTAACTTGTTGAACTAACAATTTTTCGTTTGTGAAGAAATCAAAACAGTTCAATGGTTTCCTTAAACATATATGTTATTTCTGTCAAGAGAAAAGTCTTCACAGTTTCTGTCAGTATATTGCTTCTAAGGATCTCACCTTGATCTCCACAACAGAAGCTGTAGACAGGTTCTTGTATTATCTTATCACCTTTCTCATGATGGTTCAATCCATACAAGTATATTTTTTTTCTTCATTGGATCATAATTTGTTATTTGGTTTCTTTACAGTGATGTTACTGATGAGGAAGCCAGGAGTTTCTTTGTTAAACCTGAACCAATAGTTGAATGAAACCTTCACTTCATGAACTGAAATGAAATAGAAATCTGCATTTTCTTTTGTCTCAGTGATGATCAGATATGTGTATAAACATCTGATTTTTGAAAAAACAGTATGTAGGAATACCTAGTAAATATTATTTGTACTTACCTGAGATTCTGACTTTGATTTGATTTGTGAGAAATCAGAATTTGGTAAGCTTGAGTTCATCAAGCATCATGATTAACACAAGAAACTTTTGCTAAAAAATAAAATTTATTGTTTTTTAAATTTAGTAGCAAAAAAATAACAATATTATATAATTAAAATTATTATTTTTTTAATTTGACTACACTTGATGTTATTTTTTAAAAGAAAAACTATTAAATCATTATAATGACAATTTTTAAACAATCATTTCTTTTTATTTGGTTTAAATGGTAATAAATATCAATTATTAAGTTAATTACTATTATGATTGACAGCACCATCAACTACTAAGTTAATAATTATTAAATTAATTTTTAAGTAAATAAAATTATAGAAATAAGTTTTTTAAGATTTTATTGAGGAAAATTTTTACAAATATTGTTAGTTGCTTAACGGCGAACATCTCTAAGTAATTGTAAGAAACTCTCGTAAAGTTTTATTTTACTTAAATGAATATCTAAATAGAAATAAAAAGGATATTTTTTATCGATAAAGAAATTTTATACATTATTTTCATAAAATGAAGAAATAAAATAATTTTTTAAAATTATTGTTAGTATTTATTAAATTTTCATTATCTATGTTGCAATCCTAGGTATGAAATTAGAAAAAGAGAGTACTGTTCTATGATTCATGGTATTATTTCCAGCTTTTTTTTATTTAATATCTAATTGCTAATATGTAATTTAATTTACGTATTTTTTTTTAATTCCATAACATTGAATTTAGTTATTGAATTAATGAAATAATATTTTTAAACATAATGAGCATGCTACTTTGTGAGGCACCTTGACATGAATGGAGATTGAGAGCGCAAAACCGTAACCGAAACTCAAGTTCCAAGTGTCACACGTCCAACGCTCCTTCCTTCCCTCTCACATATGAAACAAATTTCTCAGCCTCATTCAACGACTCCAACGGTTCTCTCTCAACCGCTTCCGATAAGCAAATCTGCGTTCGCAGCTCCAATCACCACCTCTTGCTGCAACCAATCAACCATGTCGTTTTCCGATTCCGAAACCTCCTCCGGAGCATCGGAGTACAAGCCGTTCCGCCAAATCAGCCGTGACCGTAAGATCCTTTTCCTTTCGCATTTTTCTTTTCCTTTCCGCTTTCTCTTTCGTTCTCCGTTTAATGTATTTGGTTTAGGACTGGAAACTTGATTTCGAAGCTTCGTTTTCTAGCTGTTGAACGGAGCTCACCATCGAAACATCTCGCAATATGCATTTTCGTTTGGAAATTGAATTTCGGAGTGTCATTTGAATCTAACGAATATGTTGTGTTTGTGATTTTTATTTATTTTTCGTTCCCTAGCTTTTCTTTCGTCCAATCATCTAGGAAATGAATCAGTGGTTTTGTCTGGTAGAAAGTTGTGTGAAAAGAAATGTGAACTTCGTTACTGTGAATCTCGCTGGAAATTTTGTATCTCTCAATCTGCATTTTGTTTGGATTGGAAGTCGGTCTTTTGAAACTTAATAATAAGTTGTTTTATGAAATAAACTGAATGTAGATAGGCTAAGTAAAGTTTTACATTCAAATATTGAATGACTTTTTTTACATCGATTAAGCTATTAGTAGTATATTCTACAATAATGTCATGATTGGAAAAAGAAATGTTGTATTTGTGATTTTTTTTTCCTTAACTTTGATGGGTCCAATTATCATGAAAACGAATCCACGGAGAGAAAATTGTGTGCAATGAAATATGAATCGTAACTGTGCTCTCTCCTTGTTTTATGTATTTAAATCAAATAAGAGAGCAAAATTTAATTAAGTACCGTGCTGGCTTCACTTTCGTGACATGTTTCGTAATCATTTTTCATCGTTGGATGCTAATAGGGTTATTATATGAAATGCTTAGATCGGCAAGGTCACCAGATTCGAAGGCATGGAAGGTGTGTCTTCAGAGTTTAAAGTGGATATTTTACCACGTTTACATCTTCTCATCTCATTTTTAGTTAATTCAAGCTAGGGATACATTTGGTCACTTTTTTCTTACTCTTACAGGTGCTCATAATGGATAAAGTCACTGTGAAAGTTATGTCACATTCGTGTAAAATGGCAGATATTACGGACCAAGAGATTTCCTGTGAGAACCCTTCGAAATGATATCGCCTTTTAACTTTATGTATTTTTCTGTATGTCTTCTCCAAGGGCCCACTTACTTTCTATCCAAGGGCGTAAAATTTAAAGGAGCAATTGTGAAATCACTTGTTTTGTTAGAAACTTATCATTAATGCTGTTCTTTTTCTTCCAACGATTTCAAAAAGATTAGGAGTGTTTCTCAAATGTATGCTAGTTTAAGGAGTTAAAGGACAAAATTTACATCCAAGTTGTATCCTTACCATCGAGTTCTGTAACTTAAGGATTACAAATGGATTTCTTTTTTAAAATTCTGCAACACATTTGGAAGAGGTTATTTAATAATGTAATGAACAGCATCTGGGTGTCATCTTTTGATTGAAGAACAGAACTTGTACAAAATATAAAATCATTTGACACAACATTTTTCATTCGATTAAGTCATATTATCATTTTGCACATAATATCGTTAGTCTTAGTCTTTTTCCAATACATAGTCCTCTCCACTCCAATTGGCAATGTACATTTGTCAATCTCTTTTAGATTTGAATGTTGAACATTACATTAGATGTTTTATTTTTCTGTTCATTTTATCGTATGCTTTTCCTCTATATTTTACTGAGCCCACTTTAAAATAGCATCCGTTCTGTGATTTCTCGGTTATAATATTGATACAGTATCATCTGTTAATATCATATTGCAGTGGTGGAAGACCTCTTTCGGAGAAGGCAACCTTTACCAACTTTGGATGCTGTTTATTTCATGCAACCTTCTAAAGAGAAGTAACTTCCTCTCTTAATTAGAATTTTCCATATATGTCAGCAATAAACATAAAAGTATCATCTAAAAATTAAATAATTCTTTTATTATTCCAGGAAGACTCTTTCATTATAACACAATATGAATTGAATTTTCATAGATTTTAGCAGTTTCTATTTTATTTTTTGTTATATAAAACATAGGGATAAAAAGATTGCTAGCATTCACTTCCACGCTTGCAAACGTGTACAGTTAGCCTGCTTATTTCTTTCATTTCTCGTTTGCCAAATTCTATTTCAATACATATACATCTCTTTTGATGAGTTTCTTCATAAAACTGTTAATAGAAAAAAAAAAGTAGGAAGAAAAATTGAATTTCTCCGTAAGGTAAACTTAACTTATACACAAACTAATTTGTAAAGCTTCTCTCGTTATTTTTTCTAAATTTTTATTTTTAAATTGTGTATAAGCTATTTTTAACTTACAGAAGAAAAAATTCATTCATATATATATATATATATATATATATATATATATATATATATATATATATATATATATATATATATATATATATATATATATATTATAATATTTTTATTTTATAAAACAA
>Ga0214543_1006105_pt1 | contig 21693 bp, 8 predicted proteins | sample CNSS2metaG_FD_160094 | JGI IMG/M metagenome (GOLD analysis project Ga0214543, IMG submission 160094) | Root nodule microbial communities from cowpea collected in UCLA plant growth center, Los Angeles, California, USA - CNSS2 | ecosystem: Host-associated > Plants > Roots > Nodule | place: USA... | reverse complement strand
ACAATTGTAATTTTTTTTTTTTTTTTAATTTTGTGCGGGCTTGCGGACCGACCCGCGCAGGCCGCGAGCTAGCCCGTGCGGGTCGCAGGCCTATGCTGGCCGAGCCCGCGCAGACCTGCGGACTCACTATCCTGATCCGTCTTGCGTTTTTTCTGCGAACCCGCGGACCAGACCCTAATTGTCATCCCTACTGTATAACAAGAAAATAGAAACGATAATAATTCCTTGGTGAATCATTTATTATTCACTCTAATTCTTGTTTATTTATTTTTAAATTTGACAATTACATTTTCACTCTAGTATTTGTGGATTTTTTTAATTTTTATTAAATTAAACAAATTTTCACTCTAGTATTTCACTGTAATAGCAAGTGCATCCTTAGATAAATCACACCAAGGAATTCCTAACAAAAATGGCCCCCATTTGTAAAAAAAAAGAAGGAATATAAAGTACAATTTTTTAAGTATAAATTGAGAAGATGTTTATTATACAAATGTGGAAAAAAAAGAGTCAATCATCATTGATTTAAAAAATGAAATATTAAAACTTTAAAAGATAACATTATGTGATTCTTTAAAATGGTCCCGCTCATTAATTTTTATTTTTAATTTACGGTTGTATTGGTGATGTTTATTTTATTTTATTTTTTTTCATCACACAGAGAAGTGGTTTTGGAGTATGCATAACTATATTTTCGACTTATTTAAAAATTTCTTTAAAATAAGAAACCACTTATCATATTATATATTATATATTTTTCAAAAATTTAATTGAATCCGTCATTAAAGTAGTCAAAACATTAGCTATAGTTAAACTGTATTAAAATTTAAAAAAAGCAGATAAATTATAATAATTAAATAATATATAAATATAATATCATAAATTGTAATATTAAAAATATAAATTATAAATTTAATATCTAATTTTTTTTAATAAATATAAATATTTATTAATAAATAATTTTAATTTTATATGTAAAATTAAAACATTACATATTTTAATTTAAATTTTGGTAAATTCTTTTTCGATTGTTCTCTCCTTAAAGAAAATAGTAAGAACAAATTAAAGATACTATGTTGATAATAGTATTTAATTATCATGATATTTATATTTAAAACTAAAACATAATATAATAAATTTTTATTTTATTATAAAATTGTTACCTATCGTAAGGATAACTTACATAGAAAATTTTGTATCATAAATTATTATAAAATAGATTTTAATTTTAATTTTATTTTATTATAAAATTATATAGCTACCGTTATAATAAATTATTATAAAATAGATTTCAATAAATATATACTCGTGTAACAATCACTTTTACACCTGTTATTGAAATGTGAGAACCACTATTGTTTTTCTTTTTTTTATTCTAGTTAAGCATGTTTGCTTAGGCTTTGGTCGCTTGAGAATATATAGATTTAAGAAAGAATGTAAAGATAAAATTGTATAAATAAATATGTGTATTTTTTTTAATTAATTTAGAGGGAAAGATTAGTAAATTTAGGGATAAATTTTGAAAAAAAATTAGTGAGTGATTTCGGTAGTAATTGATGTGATATATTAAAAAAAATTATAATAAATAAAATATAAAAATGACCAAACTACCCCTTTAAAAAAATAATTTTTAAATAAATAAAAATATTAAATTTTAGTAATATTTTAATTATTATATACATATATTATATATAACAATATATAAAGAGAATATCATCTTTTGTGTTCATATTTCGTTATTCTAATTTTACTCTTAATTATTATTTCAAAAACTAATTATTTTATAAATAATTTACTTTTAATCATTAGTCTAAAATCTCTTTTGTAGGCCACATTTGTTTTAAAAACCTCTCTTATGTTTATATTTTTGTTCTAATTTTACATTTAACAACCATTTTAAAAATTCATTATATATCCTTCATTGAACTAAACTGAACCGGAACCAAATTTAATTGAATTGAATCGAACCGGACCAGACCGAACTGAACTGAACTAAACCAAACTGAATTGGACCGGACCTAATCGAACCACATTGAACCGTACTAAACCGAACTGAATCGAACTGCACTGAACCAAAAAAAATCGCACTGAATTGAACCGAACCAGACCGAATCAAACCGCATTGAATCGAACCGGACCAGACCAGACCGAACCGGACCGAACCAAACCAAACCAAACTAAACTGAACTGAACCAAACTTAACTGAAATACTCTTTAGTTGTGATGATTTTAAAACACCTTAAAAGAAGGAGAAAATTTAAAGGAAAATTTTACACTTTCATAATTAATTAATATAGAGCAAAAGGAGAGTCGCTTTGTAATGTGCGCAAAAAATGTCATATACCCAAAAGTTTTTTCAGCACCAACACCACAATCGTAAGGTCCATCTTAAACAATTGAAACACAATGTTTTTTCCCAAATTAAATATAGCAAGTGTATAAACAATAACATAAACAAACTGTATATTTTCAATAAAAAAAATCCAAAGGACAAGCTTGAATTTGTTTGTATTCACCTTTCACCCAAATAACAATTTTGTCAAAGTGGAGAACATAGAGTTCTGAAATTGGTAAAAGCTTAAATATTTAAGAAAAATATTATAAGACGATGAAAAAGAAAAGTGAAATGGGAGCAGTGAAGCATTAAGTATGAAAAAAATGAGAAGAATGCAAAAGACATATAAGAGAAGGATAAAATGTTAGTTAGAGTCAATGTTCAAAATAAGACATATCATTTGGGTAGAATGTGAGGTGTTAGAATTGTAGTGAAGGTGGTAAGGTGGGACGACGAGAGCAAGGCGACATGACCTTATATAATAGTGACGGGGATGAGAAGCTCTTGATATATGTCTCAATGGTGGTGATTGAATTAAAAGGTGGAATGTGCGCGGTGTTTAAGATAAGAGGCTAATGAAGAAAAATGAGAAAATAAAATACATAATTGAATTAGTAAGCAGTTAACCGATAGAAGTTCAATTTTTTAAAAATAAACAATAAAATAATATGGTTTAATTTTTATTACTTTAATATTTAATATTTATTAAAAATAGTTTTTTTTTTACTTTAATATTGTACATATAATTATAGTTAAGTTTAGTTAGATTAATTTTATTCATCTATAACAATATATAAAGAGGATATCCTCTTATGTGTCCATATTTCGTTATTCCAATTTTACCCTTAATTATTATTTTAAAAACTAATTATTTTATAAATAGTTTATTTTAACTGTTAGTCTAAAAATCTCTTTTGACTGCAACAGTTATTTTAAAACTCTCTTATGTTCATATTTTATTTTCTTATTTTACATTTAACAACTATTTTAAAAATTCATTAAAAATCCTTTATTGAACTGAACTGAACCGAACCGGACCAAACTGAACCAAACTGAATCGGATCGGACCGATTCGAACAACACTGAACCGAATTGAACCATAATAAACCGAACTGAACCGCATTAAACCAAAATGAACCAGACCATACCGAACCGAAACGAACAAAACCAAACCGGACCGGACCGGACCGAATCAAACCGCACTGAACCGGACACACTACACCGAACCGGACCAGACCGGACCGAACCAAACCAAAGCAACCTGAATCGAACCAAATTGAACTGAAGTACTCTTTAGTTGTTCTGAATTTTAAAACAATTTCAAAAAAAGGAGAAAATTTAAAGCAAAATTTTACACATTCATAATTAATTAATATAGAGCAAAAGGATAGTCGCTTTGTAATGTGCGCAAAAAATGTCATACCCAAAAGTTTTTTCAGCACCAACACTACAATCGTAAGGTCCCTCTTAAACAATTGAAACACAATGTTTTTTCCCAAATTAAATATAGCAAGTGTATAAACAATAAGATAAACAAACTGTATACTTTCAATAAAAAAAAATCCAAAGCACAAGCTTGAATTTGTTTGTATTCACCTTTCACACAAATAACGATTTTGTCAAAGTGGAGAACATAGAATTTTGAAATTGATAAAAGCCTAAATATTTAAGAAAAATATTATAAGACGATGAAAAAGAAAAGTGAGATGGGAGCAGTGAAGCATTAAGTATGAAAAAATGAGAAGAATGCAAAAGACATATAAGAGAAGGATAAAATGTTAGTTAGAGTCAAGGTTCCAAATAAGACATATCATTTGGGCGGAATGTGAGGTGTTAAAATTGTAGTGAAGGTGGTAAGGTGGGACTACGAGAGTAAGGCGACATGGGCCTTATATAGTAGTGACGGGGATGAGAAGCTCATGATATATGTCTCAATGGTGGTGATTGAATTAAAAGGTGGAGTGTGCGTGGTGTTTAAGATAAGAGGCCAATGAAGAAAAATGAGAAAATAAAATACATAATTCAATTAATGAGCAGTTAACCGATAGAAGTTGAATTTTTTAAAAATGAACAGTAAAATAATACGGTTTAATTTTTATTACTTTAATATTTAATTTTTATTAAAAATAGTTTTTTTTTACTTTAATATTGTACAAATAATTATAGTTCAGTTTAGTTAGATTAATTTTATTCATCTATAACAATATATAAAGATGATATCCTCTTTTGTGTCCATATTTCGTTATTTCAATTTTACCATTAATTATTATTTTAAAAACTAATTATTTTATAAATAGTTTATTTTAACCGTTAGTCTAAAAATCTCTTTTGTCTGTAACAGTTGTTTTAAAACTCTCTTATGTTCATGTTTTATTTTCTAATTTTACATTTAACAACTATTTTAAAAATTCATTAAAAATCCTTTATTGAACTGAACTGAACCGAACCTGACCAAATTGAACCGGATTGGACCGATTCGAACAACACTGAACCGAATTGAACCGTAATAAATCGAACCGAACCACATTGAACCAAAATGAACCAGACCAGACCGAACCAAACCAAACCAAACTGACTGGATCGAATCAAACCGCACTGAATCGGACCGCACTAAACCGAACCGGACCAGACCGGACCGAACCAGACTGAACCAAACCAAAGCAAACTGAATCGAACCAAACTGAACTGAAATACTCTTTAGTTGTTCTGAATTTTAAAACAATTTCAAAAAAAGGAGAAAATTTAAAGCAAAATTTTACACATTCATAATTAATTAATATAGAGCAAAATGATAGTCGCTTTGTAATGTGCGCAAAAAATTTCATACCCAAAAGTTTTTTTAGCACCAACACCACAATCGTAAGGTCCCTCTTAAACAATTGAAACACAATGTTTTTCCCAAATTAAATATAACAAGTGTATAAACAATAAGATAAATAAATTGTATACTTTCAATAAAAAAAATCCAAAGGACAAGCTTGAATTTGTTTGTATTCACCTTTCACATAAGTAACGATTTTGTCAAAGTGGAGAACATAGAGTTTCGAAATTTGTAAAAGCCTAAATATTTAAGAAAAATATTATAAGACGATGAAAAAGAAAAGTGAGATGAGAGCAGTGAAGCATTAAGTATGAAAAAATGAGAAGAATGCAAAAGACATATAAGAGAAGGATAAAATGTTAGTTAGAGTCAAGGTTCAAAATAAGACATATCATTTGGGCGGAATGTGAGGTGTTAGAATTGTAGTGAAGGTGGTAAGGTGGGACGACGAGAGCAAGGCGACATGGGCCTTATATAGTAGTGACGGGGATGAGAAGCTCATGATATATGTCTCAATGGTGGTGATTGAATTAAAAGGTGGAGTGTGCGCGGTGTTTAATATAAGAGGCTAATGAAGAAAAATGAGAAAATAAAATACATAATTCAATTAGTGAGCAGTTAACCGATAAAAGTTCAATTTTTTAAAAATAAACGGTAAAATAATAAGGTTTAATTTTTATTACTATAATATTTAGTTTTTATTAAAAATAGTTTTTTTTCTTTAATATTATACATATAATTATAGTTAAGTTTAGTTAGATTAATTTTGTTCATCTATAACAATATATCAAGAGGATATCCTCTTTTGTGTCCATATTTCGTTATTTCAATTTTACCATTAATTATTATTTTAAAAACTAATTATTTTATAAATAGTTTATTTTAACCGTTAGTCTAAAAATCTCTTTTGTCTGTAACAGTTGTTTTAAAACTCTCTTATGTTCATATTTTATTTTCTAATTTTACATTTAACAACTATTTTAAAAATTCATTAAAAATCCTTTATTGAACTGAACTGAACCGAACCTGACCAAATTGAACCGGATTGGACCGATTCGAACAACACTGAACTGAATTGAACCGCAATAAACCGAACTGAACCACATTGAACCGAAATGAACCAGACCAGATCGAACCAAACCGAACCGAACCGAACCAAACCGGACCAGACCTTATCAAATCGCACTGAACCGGACCGCACTAAACCGAACCAAACCAAACCAAAGCAAACTGAATCGAACCAAACTGAACTGAAATACTCTTTAGTTGTTCTTAATCTTAAAACAATTTCAAAAAGAGAGAAAATTTAAAGGAAAATTTTACACATTCATAATTAATTAATATAAAGCAAAATGAGAGTTTTGTAATGTGCGCAAACAATGTCATATCCAAAAGTTTTTTCAGCACCAACACCACAATCGTAAGGTCCCTCTTAAACAATTGAAACACAATGTTTTTTCCCAAATTAAATATAGCAAGTGTATAAACAATAACATAAACAAACTGTATACTTTCAATAAAAAAAAAATCCAAAGGACAAGCTTGAATTTGTTTTTATTCACCTTTCACACAAACAACTATTTTGTCAAAGTGGAGAACATAGAGTTCCGAAATTGGTAAAAGCCTAAATATGGTTTAATTTATATTAATGTTTTTACTATAATATTTAATTTTTATTAAAAATAGTTTTTTTTTTACTTTAATATAATACAAATAATTATAGTTAAGTTTAGTTAGATTAATTTTGTTTATTCCTAAAAGATAAAATAATTTTATAAGAATAATATATTCTTAAATATAAAGAGAAAATAGAAGAAACAAAAAAACATAACAAAGAAATAACAAAAATAACGTACAACTAAAGGAATATATTAAAGATATTCATTAGACCTATCGTTATTATATTGGTCAAGTCACTGTTATCAATATTTTTTTTACAGAACAACTAATGATTCCTTTTCTTATCTTTTATTTATTTATTTTTTAATTCCTTGATTATTTTTTAGCCTCTCATTACTTTTCGTTTTATTTTAAAAGGTCCAAATTGAACTTCTTACAATCTTGATTTATCTTAATAATTTCTTTTAAGGATACATTTTTATATGAGGGTACACATAATTTCATGCTATAATAAAATTAATCAAGTCTACTACTACTACGAGAGAGATATTAATCTATCCCAATGTAGATGTTAAATTTTGTCTAAAATAACTACAAATCTCTTCTACAGTGGCAAAATATTAAGGGTAAAGATCTAAATAAATTTATAAACCATTTTGAAAATTTCATTTAATAGACAACAACTAGATAATCAAATCAAAGAGATGAAGAAGCATATGCCATTTTTTTTTCAGGAAGCACATTACAATGTAAGTACAATAAGTATGAAGGAAGGAAATCTCTAATGCATTTAAAGGTTAATCAACAAGTAATTATAAAATATTTATAAGAAGAAATAAAAAATACATTTTCTACTGTATTAAAATAACGTTAATTGTTGATTGATTGTGTCTATTCTTTATATATTGTTATAGATGAATGAAAAAGATTTTTTTTTTGCGCTCCTATGATTTCTAAAGAAATGTTTAAGGATGTAAATCTATGATACTTTCATTTACTAATTTTTTTCTACATCATGTATGTAGTAAATATGTATTTCAGTTTCTTAACAAATGTATATTTATAGACACCGACAGCTACCATTTACTCCATCACATTCACATATAGCTCAATAACTCCAAATCTTGATCAAATGTATTAAATATTAGTTGATACACAATCTTACGAATTAGTAATTTACTCCTATCTTTTTCAACCAATTTACGTGTACCCATCATACATCATAAATTGTCATTGATTATTCTTAATATTATACATATAGATACATTAAAAAAAGCGAGCACACAGACGCGAAAACACATGTGTTTTCGCTAGTTAATAATAACTATTATTATTATACATATAAGTATATATTATTATTTTATTATATATATATATATAATAAAATAATATTAATAAATAAATAAATAATAATAATGTACAATAACTTATAAAATGCAGTGGTATATCTCGGATGAGGATAAATTTGTAAAATAGAGTTGCATTCATTCAAATATACTATATAAAGAAGAGATGAAATTTTTATCTGATTTTGTAAATCTATCTTATCAAATCAAGGCATTTCTCTTCAAACGAATACCTATGATATCTTAAATGTATCGTTGCAAATCAGCTAATATGAGTAATCAGCTTAGAAAAACAGAGTCTTAGTCTTTTGTACTTCCTCTTCCACTTATATAATAACTTAGGATCATTAAATTATACAAGATAGAAAGAATTGTTTATCAATAGAATGATAAAATAACAGAGTTTTAACATGAAAAATCTAAGCATGAAATTAAAACTAAGGCTATGTTCGCTTGAGAAGATGGATTTAATGGATGGTTTGAAGATGAATTTGTGTAGATGACTATGTGTGTTTCTTTGAGTGAATTTAAAGAGTAACTTGAGTGAATTTGAAGATAAATTTTATGAAAATTAGTGAATGATTTGAGTATTGTGATAGATTAAAAAAAATTATAATAAATAAAATTTAAAAATGACCAAACTTTTCTTTTAATAAAAATAAAATTAAATAATTTTGAAATAAATAAAAAATATTAAATTTTAATTATTATATACATATATTATTAATAATAATTATAATTATTTTTATTATATATATATATATATAAATATATATATATATATATATATATATAAATATAAGTATATATTATTATTTTATTATATAATAAAATAATAAAATAATAAAAATAAAAATTATATATATAAATAATATTAATAAATAAATAATAATTAATAAATAATAATAATAATAATAATGTATAATAACTTATAAAATAAAATGCAGTGGTATATTTCGGATAAGGATAAATTTGTAAAATAGAGTTACATTCATTAAAATATACTATATAAAGAAGAGATGAAATTTTTATCTAATTTTGTAAATCTATCTTATCAAATCAAGACATTTCTCTACAAAGAAACACCTATGACATCTTAAATGCATAGTTGCAAATCAGCTTATTTGAGGCTTAATCGAAGAGAGTCTGAGTTAAAAATATCATGTAAGAAAGAAGTTTTATAAATTTATTATCTTTAAAATTTTGAAAAAATAGTAGTATTTAATTTTTTTATCTCATTATTATTGAAATGAATTCCTGAAGCTGTGGATATAAGTTACACAAAGGATCTGGAGTCAAATCCAGCAACCCAGAAGGATTCAATTTTGAATGCTCGTCCAAAAAATGGAAATTATTCTGCTATTCACTATTTCAGTAACCGATCCCAGAAGGAGCACGTCATGGATCAGCTTCACCTCCAGTGATCAAAATAAAATATTTTTGAACCTTATATCCAAGATTGCACACGGAATTCGATATTTACAAAGACTTCAAACAAAATTATAAGCATTTTTATCGCCTACTCCCACCTCTTCCGTTTCTCTCTCTCGAGTTCTTCCTTCTACATTCGGAAGGAAGAATGTTTTAAGGGTTGCCAGTTGCCACTGAATTTGTTGTTTGTGCTTCTCATAATCTGTTTTTAACAAACACATCTTGAGAAAGCGAAGCCCAAAACGTATAAAACGTTTATGATTCTGCAATTCTCCTAATTGACACTGCTGTTACTCTGTTGACAAGGAATAATGTTCTCTGGATCAGCTCTTCAAATGATGGGCGTCGATCTGGATCACTGCTCCGATTTAACACAAGTAAAACTGAGTTAGAACGAAGAAGGAAATCTGTATCATATTAAAACTGAAGTGTGTTTGTAGAAGCACCTTCGCCAGCAATCATGGATGATTGACGCAACATGGGGATCAAGGTCTTCCGGAAGGTCCAGTCGTCTGTCTATAAAGCCTACGACTCCAACAACCTTTAAAGTAAAATACAATGGTCATAAAAAAATCCCAGTGTTCAGATTTCTCGGCGTTTAAGATGAATAATGATGCTTACACTTGTTAATTAATCAATTGTTAAACATATTTACTTAACCATCTAAGTATGTAACTTTAATTAAAATTCTTAAGAAAATTGGTCAATCAAAGTGATGTGAGGAGATGTGTTAGTTAACAGCACTATTAGTTGTACAGACGAATTTATGTTGAAATTACATGTGTTTCTAGGAGAGAGAAACCTGTAAGGAATTCAAATTTTTCCACGGAATAGATTGAGTCATTAGTTCCCAGAGGATGACACCGAAACTGAATACATCAGACCTGTTTAGAAAATGAAAGAAATTCATTACTTCAGAAGCATCAACTGCATTACCAATTCAATAGGATCTAGGCACTATTTGCAAGTACAGAATAACTTCCAAACTAGCGATATTTTTGGAAACTGGAGAAGGTGGGACAGTGATGGAAAAAACTCAAACTGCAGCTATATAGAAGTTTCTAATCAAAGATTTTAAACACTGGACATTTAAAGCTGATATAACAATTCCTCAAGATCATTAGGGCAAGTTAGCAAATAATTAGGGAAAATGACAATTTGGAAAACTTTTTGAAAAAATTCATTGTTCAGAATATCGTCTCCATTTTCAAAGTTTCCAGAAAATTCCAGGATGAACACAATCGGTTGAGTCACAGTTCCAAGGAATTACTTCTCATTTGAAGGTTCGTTTCTAAGGACTTCAGGGGCCATCCATTGAGGCTGCATTTTAACAACAAATATGATTGTTAGCAAGATACAGAAATAAAACTTCATTCACTAAAAACAAACTAAAGATTTTACAGTTGCCAGCTGTTCAGGTCAGAAGTTTCATATTTAAAAATGAAAAAAGCGAGTGACGTCATTACGGTGCCTCTCCCAGATTTTGTATTCAATAAAGTTGCATCCTTCAACCTAGACAGGCCAAAATCTCCAACCTAAGGAAAAAAACAAAACTCATTATATTGAACCATCCTAGGCCCGTCAAATGCATTTTGAAGCATTGATCACCTTTACAGTCCAGTTTTTATCTACAAGCAGGTTGGAAGACTTCAGATCTCGATGCACAATTGGTGGATTTCTGTGATGAAGATAATTCATTCCTCTAGCCTGAAATGGACAACAATGTGATTTAGAACATTATAAAATGAAGGTTCAACAAGCCACCAGCTTGCTCTCAACATTTGTATGTGAAGTGGGAGAGGACACGCACTACATCAAGAGCCATCCTTAGACGTCTTCTGATGTCTAATGTCTGTTTGTTCCTATGTAGATTTTTGAAAAGGCTTCCCCTAACGTGCAAAATAAAATCAATTTAAGATGATTCCTATAATTTACATACAAAAAAAATGTAAATGGGGATTTTGTTGTGCACCGTGCGTGAGATATTCATATTCACTACTAATACCCAGCTCTATTACCTAAGTAACAAAAATATAATCGATACCTCAAACATGATATTTTATGTGCTTCTACCACAGTGCAACTCCTTTAATAAGCTCAAAGATGATGATGTCGAAAATCTTACCTAGGTAATAACTCTGTAACAATGGCAAGCCTTTCCTGTGAATATACTGCTCCCATGAAAAGTAATACATTAGGGTGTCTCAATCTCTTCATTATATCAATCTGAAGTATACACAAAGGATTCATGTATCAGTTGCTTTCTATTTAAAGCAAGACACACAGAGAGAGAGAGAGAGAGAGAGAGAGATAGAGACCTCTTTTCTGTAATCTTGTAAAGTCTCCTCTGTGTATCCGTTCCCAAAATAAACCTTGACTGCAACATCCTGAAAGAGAAAATAAGTTTTAGAGCAGATGGCCAGTCAATACTATTAGTAACATAGAAGAATGTAGTAATTTTATACCGATCCATTCCAAATTCCATGATAAACAGTTGCATAAGAACCTACAAGATTCAGTAGAACATAACTATGTCAGCAATCATTAGTTGAAAAAGGAATATTCAGAAACATTTTATGTTCTACGAAAAGAAAGATGCAGGTAGATCAACCTAATTATTTGAAAAGATATCCATTAGAAATTTCTCGTTCTACCTTGAGATGTTTGAGCAAATATTCTTGGTTACTTCTTTATGACAATTCATCACCACTAGACACTGAAGTTTCCTTCAAAAAGATTGAATTTATTTGTGGCATAAAGGATCATAGGCCACTTAGATTTAAGAGGGGAAAATGATATTGATATTATTTTGAGACTGCTCCATATACTTCGTTTTCTAAACTTACGCCGCTATTTACAAATAAAAACATTCTAGCATTTAAACTCCTCAACACAGAGGAACTATAAAATGCATAATAATAGAATTCATTACCTTGTCCAATCTCTTCTCTTAATTGAAGGTCTTCCCAATGGATTTCACACTCTGAAACAGAGTTTGACTCATAATCCCCTTTGCCCGACAAACTTTCATGGCTGCCTGTACTCTCCCTCGAACTTGGCAGTTGCGACCCTTCTTGCTGCTTTTGTACTTCATCTCCTGTCACCATAGTCGTAGCCTCTGGTTCCAATTTCTTGTGATCAAATAGACAATGTAATCATAACAATGGATATGGGGAATGGGAGAATCAAAAAATTCACACCACTCCCCAGAGAAAGGCTTACCAGAATAATCTTTGGAAACAGTAGAAGCTCTAGATGCACACGCTGTTGTATCTGCTCTCTTCAGTGCAAGTGAAGAACTACATTTCTGAAGATTTTGTTCTTTATCTGCTCCATTAACAACATCCTGGTATCCATTTAATGGAACTAAACCTCCAGATGAATCATTTTCATAATTCATTCTATTGCTTCCTGAATTATCATCTGCACAATTATTTCTTATTTTTCCATTATCCTTCCCATATTTTGCACGTACCCCAGTTTGAAGCTTGGCTGCCTGAAGTGATTTAATTATAGAGAGGATCACGTATCTAAAATGGATAAAATGTTACACAGAAGTTTCACATCACACAATTTTTAAACAGATATTATATACTACAGGTCAAACCAATGCAGCATTCACAATGTCAAGTGGACCTCCGGCATATACTTGGATTCTGCTGGAGAACTGCATTAGTTTGGTATCCACGTTCCATAAGTACCCCACAAAGGTTCACAGACACAAAATTTTAAACAAATATTATGTACTAAATAGATCAAACCAATGCAGAGTTTACAGATTCATATGGGCCTGCAGTATATGCTCAGTTTCTGTTAGCATATACTTAAATGGCATTAATTTGGGATCTAAGCTTCATAGTGCCCTACAAAGGTTCAGCCTCTAAATTTATGATTTTAGATGAAGTATCACTTTATCAATATAAATTAGGCAATTAGAGTAACTAATAAAAGGGAAAGTAAAAGATTTTATTTACAATTTTAGAAGGTTGGCCAAATTCTGCAGTCGACTCATTCTCCTCAGAGGCCTCCGTGACAATTGTGTTTTCTTTACGGAAATGTCTGGAATAAGGTTTTGTTTCCTGAAATTCGAATTTAAGGGACGAAAACTTAAAACGTTATAATAGTTAACACCTACTCAGATACTACATCCTCGAGATGAACAAAAACATACATATATGCCACGCTTCTCCATCTTTTCATCACCATCTGTTGAAGTATTCTTGGAAACTGTGTCATCGGAACTATGCAGCAGTGGGAGAAGCTTTGATGCCTGGTAGATATAAAAAATAGGGTTCTATAATCCAATTTAGCAAATGATAAAAATAAACCAAAATAAAAAAGAATAAAATTATAAAAAATATCACACTAATGAGAACCAGATTAGAAACAGATGAAGCAATCTGTGGCATTGGTGCAATGGTTGGTCGTGGTGGCCACTGAATTCTTTTAAAGTTTAACCTCCGTACTCCAGGTTGGCCATTGCTAGCAGACTTGTATGTTTGATTTTCTGAATTTGTAGATTTTAATATAGCCGCATCACTTGAAACAGTTATAACACCAACAAGCTCACCACCCTCATAAAGAGGAGTTTTTGTTACCAATGCCATAACTACTTCACCAGATTTCTTTTTGAAAGGAAACTTCCCAGACCATGGAACTCCGGAAACCACCCTTTCCAGAATGTTTTGTAGAGATACATAATTTTCCTCAGCAATTAGGACTTTAGTTACTCTTTGGCCAATGATTTCGTAGTCTTTCCATCCATACAGAGTTTCGGCGGTGTGATTCCTGAAATGGAAATAGGTTTGGCTCAAAAGCAATCTGAGAAACAAAAGGAATATTTGCAGAGGTAACTTTTTCGAAATTTGAAAAAAAAAAGTGAAATCTTGACTGAAATTCGACCTGATTATCAGCGAATAAGAGAGCACATACAAGTGTTATGACGGTTCAAAAGCCAATTTCTAACCATTAATCTTTTTAGATTTAATATCTTTTACACTAAAGGTTTTCGTGATTTTAATTACATACCGGATCCAATTAGCTTTGTGAAAAATCAGCTTCTTATCACTTTCCCCCAAATACAGATCCATATTTACGGATATGACTTCACGACACAGGGTGCTAGAGTGATCCACAATTGCTAAACACGATTAACACTTGTTAAGCAAAGCAAACCACTAACTACTGAAGAAAATGCAACACGATGTCTCTTTTCCTTAGTAACTTCAATGTGACTCCCAGTAGAATGGCCAATTTCAACACAGAACTAAAATGTCGAACACTCTGTCCTTTTTTATAAGGAAGACTTGCACACAGGGACTTCTAATTCCAATTCCCAAGGCTTCCCCCACCATCCTCAGTTTAAAATGTTCAAAATATCCTGCAAACTGATCCAGTGCAGTGATCCCCACGAACCTTTCTTATTTGCTATGTTGCGGACTTGCCGAATTGGAATACTCCCCTATCGAATCATTCAAAACATGTTTTACCAAATAAACTTTCAACCGAAATAACTCATTCAATTCCCAATATAGCACTCTAAACGACATCGTGCGGATGTCTAACCAAACTCGAAACTAGTTTCTCACACATCCTATTCACTATCCATCTCTACAGCGTTCAACTGTTCCATTAAAAATTACAACACCGTGAATAGTCTCAGAGAGTAAAAATTACCAGAAAGAAGAAACGATTCAAATAAAAAAATGTAGCCTCTACGATTTATTATTATACCAGTATACGATCTCAGCGGAGGGAACTCTGACGACGTGAACAGCGTGGCCCATACATTTCAGCACGGTTGCGTACGGACTTCCGGAGAAGAAGTAACGGGAGAGAAAACCGAAGGTTGTTGAATCAGCAATGACCTCGTTATCCTTATCGTGCCTGACTGTGAGCTTCTTTTGCAGTAGCTCATCGAATTCCTCCCTCAGCTTGGCCTGCTTCTCCTCGAGGCTCCGGCACCGATCCGCCAGAGCTCGGAACGCTGTTGTCTCTCTCTCCTCGCCGCCGTTCATTGAATTGGACAGAACTCTGGTTGTGAGGTGCGCAATGCGCATACATAACAGTTAGTTTGTTTATTCGCCGGTTCCTCGCTTGGCTTCTGCACAAACCATTTGTTTATTCATTTATTTTATTGGTTTTAATTGCGACTGCGTCTCTGTCCAATGCGAGCCTTGGGCCTAAAGGCTCTTCGCCACGTGTCGGTGGCCGGCCACGGAAGCTATCCAGTGCGCACACCGATAGGATCGCCGGAAGATACCACCAATCGCGTTTCTACAACAGAACGCTGCGTTTTTTGTGTTTGGACAACACTCACACCAGCAACGATTTGCTCACCGGAAACTTATAAACCCTGTTGCTACTTGGTTTTTGCTATTTTTTGCTATTTTGTTTATGTTACCTGAAAGGGTCCCTTCCAAGGGTGACCAATTTTAAATAAATTTAATTGCATTTTTCTTCTGTTGGAGAATATTATTTTTTTAATTATATAAATCAAATTCACACACACCTATAAATAACAGTTTATAATAGTGCATTATTTACTCAAAATAACTTTGTGTTATTGTTGTACTAATAAATGCATGTTGTGAAAAAATCAAATAGAAACAGACGGAGAGAGATAAGGATCGGAGGCAAGTGGGAGGGTATTATTTTATGTTGCTTCCACTCAAATGAATAGTCACATATTCAATTATTTTAGTATATTAAAACTTCCCCACTACACAACAAGGTGATTGTGTAGGGTATGCGTAACAAAATCCAATTTTATGGCAACACGAGGTCAACCACTTCAAACGCGTTGTTTGATGAAAAGCCTATCATTTATGAGGTACAAACTAGGAACACAAATAGTCATATAAATAGAAAAAAAAAATATTTTTATTACAATTATAGTTACTGTTACTTTAATTGGTATTTTAAAAAATGTTTATTAACATTCATCTGATTAATGGTTGACTGTGACTCACCTTGTTGCAGCGACAGTCCTATTTTATCTAATTTTTGCTAGAATTTTGTCATAGATTCATCATTTATAATTATATATCTATATGAAATAAAAAATTAAATCATTTATATAAATGAACATTGATCTATGTAGTCAATATTTTAAAATATCAAATAGTTGTTAAGTTTATAGTTAGTATATTTAACCACCAAATTATTTTTTAAATAAAATCATCCATTAACTTATATTGAAAAACCTAAATAATGTAACAGTATCCGGAGATCGAAGGTAGGGATGATTATGCGTCCTGCTTGTATAATGTTTGACTCGTCAATTTGTTGATACGTCGATGATTTGCATAAAAAAATATTTATTTTTTATTTTATTCATTAAGGTATAAGATTTCAATATTTTTATTTTTATTTAATTAAATTAGTAAAAATAAATCATTTTACAAGTTTATTTCTTTTTTTAAAGTGATATTCAAATTTCATAATTCATAATTTTTTAAGTATAAGTATGTTTAAAATAAGAATGATCTTGATCTAGATTAAAATTAACGAAGAAACACAAACAATAAAGTACTTTTATTCTAATGAGTAACTTACTTAAAAGACAAACACACATAATGTATTAGGTAGGGATGGCAACGGAGCGGGACGGGCACGGGTTTCGCTATCCCATATTCATTTCCGTAAAACAAATTCATCATCATCCCCATACCCAAACCCAACGGATATTAAACTTTTGACTCATCCTCATCCCCATCGGGTAACGGGTATAATCTCGTACCCATACCCATATCCATTTTCTTACTACTTCAATATTAATTTTAATTAATTTTTATAAAATAATAAAAAAATTATGATAAAGGAAACATAATATTATCAAATATTCAATATTAGAATGATGATTGTTTCTTCGATATCAAATACTTTAAAATAAATTATAATTGTCTACATTTTATATAATAACACCAAATAAAATTTCATGAAAACTAAAATAATTATTAAATTTGCAAAAATTAATGAAACATAATTGATAAAATTTAAAAATATTTTTTTAAAAAATATAAAAGAAAAACAAATATTCAAATTAAAATATATTTTAAATGTTTGTTTACTTCAATCTTTTAAATTCTATTAAATCTTTTTTTTATACACTAATAAAAGTTATAATACATCATTTGATCAAAATGATACAAAGAACATAATTGATATTTTAAATGTTTGTTTACTCCAATCTTTTAAATTCTAATAAATATTTTTTTTATACACTAATAAAAGTTATAATACATCATTTGATCAAAATGATACAAAGAACAAATAATAATCATAATAAAAATTTAAAATAAATTATAATTGTTTACATTTTAGATTATAATACCAAATAAAGTTTCATGAAAACCAACACATTTATTAAATTTACAAACATTAATGAAACCTAGTTGACAATATTTAAAAATATTTTTTAAAAAATATAAACGAAAAACAAATATTCAAATTAAAATATATTTTAAATGTTTGATTACTTTAATCTTTTAAATTCTAATGAATCTCTTTTTTATACACTAATAAAAGTTATAATACGTCATTTGATCAAAATGATACAAAGAACAAATAATAATCATAATAATAAAATTTTAACATAGACCTTGTATCTTTTGAACTTCAATTATGTTGGATGGTGATAAAAAAATATTAATGACAATTACATTAAATTTTTATATTGTAGTAAATAAAAGTTATTTATATAATTATAGTGAAAAACTTACAGTATGACTGATAATGAGTTAAAAAATAAAAAATAATTAAATAAAATATATTGAAATAATATTCTACATAATGAAAATAAACAAGAAATAAAAATATTATAAAATTAACAAATGTTTACAAACAATTTGAGAGACTATTGAAAGAAATCACATAGAGGAAAACAAATGTATAATTAAGGGTATGATAAGTTGAAAAATGTCTTAGAAATCTAAGAAAACTTTTCAAACATCAACATATATACTCAGTAGTTGAGAAATAACAAAAAAAATGTTTTAGTGAAATAAAAAAGTTATTCAAATGAAACAAAAACTAATAATAAGAATAATAAATAAATGATTTTTTTTTATATTACCTAGTAAACGAAATGTTTGTGCTATTAAATACTTAAATTGAGAGTATTAAACATTGTCATGTGAAAGAAAAATATACATTAAATAAAAATATTAAAAAATAATATAAATATTCAAATGTGAGACATAAAATTTTTTAATTAACATACATATTTTGAACATAATTACATAAAGATTATGATAAGATGAAAAATATAATTGAAATGCAAATGAGTTTCATGACAAACCAAATAATTAAAATAAATAAAAAATAATATATATATGGTTATTTAATTAATTAGGAATATTTTAATAATTTAAATGGGGACGGGTAATATGGCGGGGATATGTACATCCTCAACTCATCCCCATACCCAATTGAAAAAGTCGGGGATTCTCCATACACATACCCATACTCAGTCAATGCGGGGATTCTCCGTCAAAACGGGGACGGATTCGGGCAATACCCACGGGGACGGGTTTATTTGCCATCTCTAGTATTAGGTTGATGTCACTGAATTTTAGCAATTTAAATCGATGCAACCTATGCGGATTAAGCAGGACGGGCCTAAGTGGGTCAGCAAGTTAAAATAGTCAGTCCACCTAACACATTTTTCTTACGGACGCGTTCATCTGACTTATCCTGCATTGTCATTCTTATTTTAAGGCGATTTTCTATAATTTTACACATGTTATACATGACATTTAATTTTTGAATATTAATCTTTTTATATTTATATTTTGTAAACAATAATAAAAAAGTGAAACACATAAAATTTTCAAGAATTTTGATACATAATATATATATATATATATATATATATATATATATATATATATATATATATATATATATATATATATATAACTCAGATAAGCTAAGAGTTTATTTCCTTTTGTTTTTTTACTTTTAATTAAAAGGTGTCGCGTTACTTTCAATTTTTTCTTATTTTTATATATGTCGAATAAGAAAACGTGTGAATAAAAGGAGAATTTATTCTATCGTACACATGTTTGAAAATGGAAAATAAAGTGACAATTTTACCTTTAAAAATACAAATATTGCTTGCGTATATATTGTTGTTGCTTCGATTTATAATGTTTGAAGGTTTAATTTGTATAAATTTGGATCAAATGATTGTTTAGTTTAGGAATAATTAATAAAATAATAAATATGTTTTTAACTTTTTAAGCTTAGCTTTAAATTTGAATTTATCGTGTCTGAAATATTGATATATTTTAGTATTTAAATTTTAAAAAATAATTGATATAATACTTTTAAATCAAATATATTAAATTTTATTTACATATTAAATGGGATTTTGCTAATATTTTAATTGTTTGAATTGTTCGACAAATATTGTAGTCTAACAAAATTTAAGATAAATATTTTATTCTATTTTAAATTTTGAAGATCATATAAAAATTTCGAACGATCTAGAATTTCAATTTTGTTTTAAAGTTCAAAAAGTAAAATTATATTTAAGAAAAAAAACAAAATTCACATTTAACTCTTCAAATTTCTTTTTTCTTAACTTAACCATTTACTTTGAATTTAGAATTCAAAAATAAATCACGTTCTATTTTTATGTTTAGTTGCTATCATTATGTAATAAAAAGTTAAATATACTTTTATTTTTTATGCGAAATTAGAACTTTCGTCTCTCTCATATTTGTTTAGTTTTGAAATTTAAAAAGTGAATAAATATAATGTTCATAATTCATCTTTGTTACATTTTATTGACATGTCAGATATTCTTGAAAATGATATTTGAGTTATTTATATCGTTTTGACAAATTTTAACTCAAACGTAAATCCAAAATACAATATAAAAATTTAACTTTGTTAATTTAAATTAACTACAACCAGTGGCGGAACTTAGACAAAAAATTTGAGAGTGCCAAATTATATTATATTATATTATATATATATATATATATATATATATATATATATATATATTATTTAAAAAAATATCTTTATTTTCTTTTCTCATTTCTTCTACTTAAAACAAGCACACATAATAATAGAATTCAAAAAAATATGACTATCATTCGTTATTATATCATAATACCAAACAATGAATACATTTTAGATAAGTCTTTCGTACCTCATCAATTTGATTTGGTGAGTATTGTGAAATTTGAAGATACTTTTCCCGGATTACGTTCTGATGAATTTTTAAATTCATTATATGTAACTCTATGAACTTTAGAGATTTGTTTTTCATTGTCTTGAATTTTTGGTCTCATAAATTTCTCAAGTTAACTAACATAGATGCAATTTTTTTTACACCTTTATCACAAACTTTCCTCCTTCAAAAAATTTTTAATTCTTTTACTCTTTATTATAATTTTTTTAATATAAATTTATCATCTCTCTTGTATAAATTCAAAACTTTACAAAATTTACCATAGGCAGGAAAACACAAAATCCCTAAATTTCATAATTAAAGATTATACTAATTTGAAAAAATTATAAGTAGGGTTCATACCAATTTCATAAAAGAATCTCTAAAATCATAATTATGGTTTATATTAATTTGGAATAAACATCATAAGAAGAATCATAAATCTAACATACATAAATCATTATAAGATATTAAGCTTGATATGTGAGAGATCATGCATAAATGTATATTTCAATCTCAGTCTATGTGTTCTCCAATCTCTGTTTTCAATCTATTTCTTTGTATTTTTTTCGCCCTCACACACTTTCATAATAACTTACATGGTAGAAAATTTTTATAGCAAAAACAAAACCCTAATCTCTTTTATAAATCAATATTTCCATTACATTTGTTATTTTATTTTTTATTATTATTTCCATAATATAAACTTAATATAAATAATATATAATTATAATTTAAAATATATATATATATATATATATATATATATATATATATATATATATAATCCAAAAATGTATCAAAATTTGAATCAATTTCAGTTTCACGTACAAATTTTGAGATTAAAAATATATTTAATCATTAAAGCAAAATGTACCTAAAATATTACTTGTCTAGTTGTATATTACAAGCGTTTTTTTTTTTTTTTTTTTTTTGTTTTCTTTATTTGTTTTAC
>Ga0214543_1006104_pt1 | contig 21699 bp, 5 predicted proteins | sample CNSS2metaG_FD_160094 | JGI IMG/M metagenome (GOLD analysis project Ga0214543, IMG submission 160094) | Root nodule microbial communities from cowpea collected in UCLA plant growth center, Los Angeles, California, USA - CNSS2 | ecosystem: Host-associated > Plants > Roots > Nodule | place: USA... | reverse complement strand
AAAAAAAAATATATAAAAATATATATATATATATATATATATATATATATATATATATATATATATATATATATATATATATATATATATATATATATTATGCAAAATTTCGACACCCTAAATATATCGTTCAATTCACTTTGTCAAATTCATCTTATGTAATTTCAAAAAATTTGATCAGTTCAAGTTGACCTTCGGTTCAGTTCGACCTTCGACTTGACTCGACTTGACTCTACTCAAGCTTCAGACTGATTTGACCTTCGGCTTACTTGACCTTCGACCTGGTCTGATTTGACTCGATCCTTGGCCTGACTCGAGTTGACCTTTGACCCGGGATGACCCAATTCAATTTTTGGCGTGACTCGAGCCAACTTAGCTTGACCTTTGGTCCGATCTGACCTGACTCGACATTTTATCCGACCCAACTTAACTTTTTAGATATGTAGACTCTTTGTGTCCTAACCAATGAGCAATTGCATAACTTGGGAAATTTCAATTTCCTTTTTTTGAGTGAATTTCAAATTGTACTATTTTAATTATTTGAAATATTTTCATAAAATTTCTTAATTTCAATTTTGTTTTTAATTTCCTCATCCACACATGTTTTTTTAGAAGAATTTCAAATTCTTCAAATAAATGAATTACACTCTTGAATTATCTCATCTAAACACATTATTAATCTCCATCGTCGTTCTTATGACAAATGTGAATTTTCTTCATCAGATTCGGTCCATCTTTCCTCTTATGATTTTCCAAAATTAGATCATTCATGAGTTTTAATTTTAACTTTTACCTACAAAGCGCGACCCTATCCTACAACTTAAATTTTATTAAATTTGACAAAATATTAGTAATATGTCACATTAATCTTCAAATATATGTAGTGGTAAAACATATGTCCATATAACAATCAACTATGAACCAACCAAAAAATGAAATGAACTCAATTGAGACTCATGAAAGTTAACAAAACAAACTTAAACGTTAGACTTAATATACGCACTTAAATATTTTTATTATAACCTATTTATTTTTTTATATTCTATTAATAATTGATTTTTCAAATTACAAGACAGTAAGAATTATTAAAGTTAAAATATAATAAAAAATTATATTTAAATATAATGTTTTATTTATTGGAGTGTGATAAAAATTTTATAAATTAATTAAAAATTAAATTTTTAGAATAATTTATTAGCCTAATATGTATGAATAAACGGATATTTTAGATAAAATATATTCCAGCTAATAAAAAATAAGTTAAACAAAGTAAGTAAAAATTTTCAAATTGAACAACAATTTTTTTTTTCTAGAACTGAATTCATTTTAAATCTAATTCAATTCAAATTATATACCATGCTAAATTATTTTAAAATTTAATAAATGATAGATCTTTTTTGTACTTATTTATTAATTAAGATGTTTTTACTTAATAGCAAATAAGTATAAAACAATTAAAATAAATTGAGCAAGATTAAACATGATTTTTTTTGATTTAACTTGAATTTAAATAAATGATCCTTTATTTTAAAAGTTCTTTAAAGACGTTCAATAAACAAATAGGTTTCTAAAATAAGTTGAACATGATAAGTTGATATAACGAGGAGGGAAGCTAAGTGAATAAAAAACAATATATTATTCTTATTTAATTGTAAAGAGTGAGTATGAAAAATATATATTATTTTTTAAGTGAATTAAAAAAAGAAAGAAATATAAGAAAAATATTATAGTTTCTTTCCAAGAGGGAAGTTCAAATGTTTTTTTTTGTTAAATATATTTTTGGTTTCTTATCTTTCAGTAAATTTTTGAATTAGTTCATTTCGAAATTTTTGATCAATTTATTCATTCATCATTCGAAATACGTGAATTTAGTCATTTCAATCAAATTTTGTTAGATTTATTTGATGTTTTGTACATTCAGGATTGTATTTGAGTTGTTTATTCGGACACATTTTTGCTTTAGTGTTAAGTCAAATACTAATATGAAACGCATTTAAAATGTGGAATAAACTTAACAAAATTTGATTAAAAGAACTAAATTCAAGTATTTCGAAAGATGAATGACTAAATTGGTCCAAAGTTTCCAAATGGACTAATTCCAAAATTTCCTAAGAATTAAGGGAACAAAAACATATTTAACCCATTTGTTTTCTTTTGACATTTATTACTATATAAATATGTATTATATAATTTTATTAGTTGCATTTTAAGTAAGTAATGATACTTCGTAAATAAATATTATTTGATATGTACACAAATCTAAATTAAAATATAGAAAATTTTATTGAGAAATATAGAAAATTTATCCACCACTCCGACAAAATATTTATTTTATTTAAAATGAAATGTGTAAAGATTAAAGTATCTAAAAGATTTATTTGCTTTTTTATTATTTTAAATTATTAAAGGTTAAAATAACACAATAATAATGAGATCTAAAATTATATATAGTTTTTTTTCACACGTAAATAAATATATATAAATATAAATATCCTATTGAGAATAGAATGCAGTGAAAAAATGAGTAGTACTTTTTGCGTGCCTATATATATTCCATGCTTGTTTTAGTTGGACCACACTAACGGAAACTTTTAAAGAAAGTAACAAAGCTTCAACAAACATCCAACAAAGAAAAGCTCATACAAACTTTTTTATCGCTTCAACTTTCTTTACCAACAAGTCTCATTTCAAAATCATCCAAAATAATTAAGGATTAAACTTCATTTAACCATCATAACTTCCTCAATAAACATAAGTGATTTTTAAGACTTTATTATTATCATAATTACCCAAGATTTGTACTTCAATTCTCAACATAAACTTGTCCCAAATAGAAAAATTATGACCCTTTCACATTTTCGTGTAGAAAAGTTACGAGAATATGAAATCATAGCGTTAGTTTCCACTAAGATAATTAAAAATGATTTCAGATATTATATAACATTACAAAGCTTAAAAAAAGATGAACCTGAAAGGAGGACCACACAGTGAAAAAAAGGTAGAAGTAATATTCATGAGTCATAGTATACCCAAATATTCCTCTAACTTTAACTCCCAAATATCATTCACTTGATTCTTTCTTTTCCATTTGCATCTACGTTCACAATTTTGAGACCATAAGAAGGGTGAAAAAGATGAGTGAATCAACATGTAGAAAGATGTTCAAAACGCAAGAAGCTCTTTTTTTTTCTCCATAAACCTTTCGGCAGAAACTTTATGACTAAACTATTCTCAAGATAGGTTTAAGGGTGAGTTATTGTAATGTAATATATTTTGTTGGAAATCTCGTATTAGAAGGTAAATTTATAATATTTAAATGACTTCAAATCTTACTTTCGAATCAAATTTATAGAATTGATTTAAATTTAAAGTATCAAAATATATTAGAAACTAATGAGATTTATTGTCTGTTATGTCTATTACACAAACCGTAATTGAGTTGTTATTGAACTACCCATTATCCATTAATGTTTAATCTTTCGTTCAAAATATACATCTCGTCTTGACTTGAGGGATGGAGATTAGAGATAAAAATATTTACATTATATAAGTATATGAAACCTTATCCTTATTTTATAAGTCAGTTTGTGAGATCGAATTAAGTTTAAAAGTTGATTTTATAATGTTGAGTTATAATTAAAATCCAATTCTGAAAATGATATTCAAGTCATACGAAACCTATCATAGTAAAAGGAGTTGTTGTTTGTTAGACTTATCGTGTCACCGTTACCAGACTATTATTGGATCTCTATAAATATTTAATCTCATAGTCAATATGATGAGTATGTTAAAAATCTTATATCAACTAAAAATAAGATAAATTTACAATATATAAATAATTACAAACCTTATCCTACATGTTAATTTTATAAATGTAAGTTAAATTGTCCACTTTAGAAGATTCTTTTTATATTTCTGGTTGTCCTTTTTTTCATTTACAGAATTAAAATAACATAAATCTAAAATTGATAACAGTGACATTATCCTACTAATTCTTTATAAAGGACAAGTGCAATTGAATTTGATATCTTTGTTCTTGAATGATGCATGCATCATCACTCCCAGAAAATGTGTGCAATTTTCATCCACTCATTCACTGCAGCAACATGAACATTTTACTCGCTTTATTCCATTGAGTAGGTGTGTTAGTTATTTTAAGTAGAGGCAGTTAACACAGTGAATTAACTGTGAAGGGAGAAAAATAAAATTGATTAGGAAATTGTGTTAACAATGAGGAGTTGAAAATGACAGATACTAAGATTGGTAAAGTAACATATATCTAACAAAAAAGAAAAAAATGTTAGTTTCCACTAACTTCTCTTACTTGCTTTTTAACTGAAAACGCGTGGCTACCCTGTGGATCATGCATGTGGAAATGGACAGCGACAACTCATGAAGATCAAATATGTTGTTTTTCCTCGGAATTCATCACAATTTTTGGTTTCCCTCTTTTTGAAAATGGACAAACACAAAATTTTAAACCGCCAAATTTAGTTGAATAAAAAATTGTACTGTATAAGTAACAGTTATCAACGTTTCCTTTTTGAGGTGAAAATAAAAAAATTTAAATATGACTCAACCTAATCCTACCTCACAAAATTAATTTAGGATAAAATCTTATTGGATTCTTATCTATGTGTCATCTAATTTGGAGAGGTTTTTTTTAGTCAATAAAAAATATAAAAGTTGTAATCTTTGGAAGAAAGAAAGAAAATTTGTTAACATATTCATCCCGTCATCTTAAAAAATTTGCAATTTATAAATTATTTATTATTGGATTGAGTTGAGTTGAAACTTTAATCATAGGTTTGTGGTATATTATTTTTCATTTGTTGAGATCGTGGTACATGTGATTAGACTATTTTTAGTTTTTTTCTTTATTTGTTTTTTAAATTTCATAACTTTATATTATTTTGATGTATTAATTAATTATAGACAGGTACTTTGTTAATGTTAATTTGACTTTTTTATCCATATTTAATTTAGGTTTAATTATTGGTTTGTTTTCTGTTTTTTTCCAAAAATATCAAATTGGTCCTTTAGTTTCTTTAAGTTTTGATTTGGTCCTAATGTTTAAAAAATTGATGCAATTTAGTCATTTTTGTTAAATTTTTTGAAATGGATGAAAGAGTTTTCATCAAAATTGAAGTTGTTAATAAGGATGATTTGCTTTATTGATGTAATTAACATAATCATAGACTCAATTTTGATAAAAAAAATCATTGATTCGTTTCAAGAAATTTGACAAAAATGACCAAATTACATCAATTTTCTACAAATCAGAATCAAATTGAAACTTAAAAAAACTCGAGAATCAATTTGACATTTTTGAATAAAAATAGAGAAAAAAAAATAATTAAACTTTTAATTTTAGTGGAGTTTGAAACTTGAGTTTGTCAATTTTCTAGTTCTCATATTAAAACAACTATTCTATTTTGAAAATATTGATGTTATTTTTTTGTAATAATAATAATTATTATTTATTGTTATTGTTATTGTTCATAAATTTTTGTAAGTTTGGAAAAATTATTTTCATGTTTTTGGATGTTATAATGTTTTTTCTCCCATCAGATTTACACTATTTGTGTAATATTACTTGATCATATTATTAGTCAGTATAAAAATTTCCTATGTGTTTCAAATAATAAATACATATTCCTAATTTCTACGCAATACACTCATACAACTACACTTGAATTTGTGGAAGTGCATAAAATAATTAATATAACGAAATTAAAAGCAATATTTTAAGATCGCATTTGCAGCATGATAGCGTCATACTTTTAACGAAACCGCAGACATCATTTTAAGAAGATGAAAACCAACAGTTTCAAAAGCATAAAGTTAGAATCACTTTTTTTTCCCTTTCTTTTCAGCGTAAAACAGTTGTTAGCTGCATGCTCCTTTTCTTTTTACACTTTTCTTAAAAAACAAAAAAGTTGTAACTAACAAGTTTGGTTCATTGGTTTGGTAAGCAACTGAAATCTTGTAGGATAAGAATTTAAGCTTGAATTTTTAAATATTAATTGCTCTTCAGGGAAATCATTTCATGTTCGCATCTCCATGATCAAATAAAAATTAAATATTTGAATCATGACTTTAGAATAAAATAATTTATGTATATTATAAGCACATCTTTAACTTTCTTCATACTTATGAGATTATCATTTTATTTTAAATTTTTATATGTATTACATTAATAAAATTTATTTACATAATATAAAATATTAGTAGGGATAACAACGTGGACCAGGTTAAACAAACTTAAAGTGTAATACGAGCTAAATATTTGAACTCCTATAGGTGCAGTCTGCATAGGTATATAGCCTGCACGGACTTAATGAAACCTAACTATGATCCGTTTACAAAATTAAAAAGGATAATGATAGAATGCCTCATTTTTTTGACCCAAATGTTACCCGCCTATGTGACACTCATTATTTTAATAATTTTAAACAAAACGGCAATTGGAGACAGCGGTAAAGGAAAATGTGCGTCGTGTGCACGCGCTTTGAATTGGAGAAACATTTTAAAAAAACATATTGCGTTGCATCGTTTTCCCTCGTTTCTTCCCCGCAAGTTTCTTCTTCGATTAGTTTCACACAAGCACAGAGGCATTTGTATCGCAAGGCATTCTCTTCCCCAAAAGGCTATCCTTCCATAAAGGTTGGTGTTGTGGGTCGCAGTGGAAGCGGATTGCGGAGTTGTGGAGAGTGGTTTAGGTTGTTGGAGGCGGCGAGTTCCTCGGAAAGTGGTGGGTACCGTTCGGTTCATTGCTTGGGCGCTCTCTTGTTGGTGTAGTTGTTGGTTGATTAAACGCCATTCACAGAATGAAGATTTGATAACTGCAGTGAAACCCCAAAAACAATCGAACACCAAATTTCTAGTTCGATAATCAAGTGTCTTTCTGTGATTCCATAAGTGTCTTTTTACATTGAACTTTTTGTACTGTCAGTACTAGAACTGATTTTAAACTGTATTATTACGTGAAATCTGGTTTGGACACAATCGAATGGTCATCCAAATAATTCCATCACCATGAATCATCACCAAACAACTTAAACAACTAATTGGAACTGCATATTGAATTAAAAACTAACTTTTCTGGTTCGATAATCAAGTGTCATTTTATGAATCCATAAGTGTCTTTTTACATTGAACTTTTTGTACACGGAGTCCTGGAAGTACAAACCAGAAAAGGACAGTTGAATCTCACACCAGAAAAGTTGGTTTTTAATTCAATCTGCAGTTCCAATTAGTTGTTTAAGTTGTTTGGTGATGATTCATGGTGATGAAATTATTTGGATGGCCATTCGATTGTGTCCAAACCAGATTTCACGTAATAATACAGTTTAAAATCAGTTCCAGTACTGGCAGTACAAAAAGTTCAATGTAAAAAGACACTTATGGAATCACAGAAAGACACTTGATTATCGAACTAGAAATTTGGTGTTCGATTGTTTTTGGGGTTTCACTGCAGTTATCAAATCTTCGTTCTGTGAATGGCGTTTAATCAACCAACAACTACGCCAACAAGAGAGCGCCCAAGCAATGAACCGAACGGTACCCACCACTTTCCGCGGAACCCGCCGCCTCCAACAACCCAAACCACTCTCCACAACTCCACTATCCGCTTCCACTGCGACCCACAACACTGACCTTTATGGAAGGATAACCTTTTGGGGAAGAGAATGCCTTGCGATACAAATGCCTTTGTGCTTGTGTGAAACTGCTCGAAGAAGAAACTTGCGGGGAAGAAACGAGGGAAAACGATGCAACACAATGTGTTTTTTTAAAATGTTTCTCCAATTCAAAGTGCGTGCACACGACGCACACTTTCCTTTGCCGCTGCCTCCAATTGCCGTTTTGTTTAAAATTATTAAAACAATGAGTGTCACATAGGCGGGTAACATTTGGGTCAAAAAAAATGAAGCATTCTATCATTATCCAATTAAAAAAACAGAAATTATGAGACAGTGTTGTGGTGGTGTGGTAAAGAGTCATTTCATGAAACCTAACTCCCACTCTTCATGAAACTATTTCTCCCATTCTTATTTTGATATTGAAATAAACATGTTTGCTCTTGAAATAATCACAGAAAAGAGAGAAACCTTCAAGTTTATTTTTTTGACAGAAGACTCTTTCAATCATAGCAGTTTCGTAGAAATCATTATTCAATTCTTCATTCATTAACTTTTGGAATTTTGTGATAATTGACACTAGAAAAGTAAAAGTAGGTTTTGTTTATTACACACTTTTTGTGACTCATTTTCACTTTTTAATAATGTGAATGAGTCTTAGTAGTTCTTCGAACATTCATAAGCGTTAATCCAATGCTTATTACGATGTGTATTATTATTTTTTAAGTAATTTTCTTACAAAAGATAAAAAATTATTCTGATTTGATTTGAAACTATAATTTGTTTTAATTATGTTTTGTTAATTCTAGAAAATGAGTATAGATCAGTCAACAGTTTTGCATGCCAGATAGCGAGATGGGTCAAACAACGGGATGGGACAAGGTAGACAAACAAATTCATTTCTAAACTATGGAACGAGTCAATCCAACCCACATTTTATGGACCAAAACACGGGACAGATCAAAACAGGCTGGACCGACGATCCACTTTGTCATCCTTAAATATTAGGAATTAAATGTATGTGTTTAAATATAAATTGATAATTAACTATAGTAAAAGTTCTTATTTTTAAGGATTGATATATATATATATATATATATATATATATATATATATATATATATATATATATATATATAAAAAAAAATATGAGTTAAAGTTTTAATGGCAAATGAGACATTGTTTACGTGATACAAGCAATAATATTTATGTCAGATGTCTTAGGGTTCGATATAAATTTTGAAATTATTTTTGTGTTCAACTTCTTATTCCTCGCTTCTCTTCTTAGCAATTTTTTTTTATTTCTCCTTTGGCGACGGCTAGAACGACCTCATTTGTGATTGCATTGGTGATCCAAAGGCCATCTTTCTGTCTATGAGTAGAGCAACGTTTATGTTCAGTTAAATTGTGGTTTAGAATTCTTTAATGAGGTTAATAGTCTAAATCTCTTTTTAAATTGATAATGTGATTATCTTTTAGGATCTCAAACACAACAACGAATGAATACCTCCACCATTTAATTGTTGTTGCTTACCCTTGATATTGTGTTTGTGCTATTTAGATTTTTAAACTTTAAATTAATATTAAAATTAATTGTTAAATATTTAAATTTAATTATTGAATGTTTGAAACTAAAATTTAAAATATAGGAAATAATTGATTATTTTAGTCCATAGAAGTGACTTAATAACAAAGTCATTACTTGAAATATAATTTTAGAGATATGCGTACTTCAAATAGAAGGCTTAAAAGAATACGGAAATTTGGTTTGTAGGTTGGCTAAATTTTTTTAATGTTTAAAGAAAACTCCTAAGCATTGGTACAAAAGATTTGATTATTTCAGTGGTCATGGTCACAACAAATTGAGTTCAAACGATTATGTGTTAAAAGGTTTGATAAGAATGTTTTCACTATCGTATTTGTTATGTGGGTAACATACTGGTCGTAGACACAAACAAAGATCAAATCTAAGAATTGATGACTTAGTTAACTAGAAAATTTGATATGAAGAACTTAAGGCTAACAAACAAGATTTTACAAATATAAATTTACCAAGACAAAAAAGATAGAAATATTTGACTTTATTGGAAGAATTACCCAATAAAAGTCTTGTAATGTTTCAATGTGCAAGATTGGAAGTTATCCTCAAGAATCATTCCCAACAATAAAGAGAAAGTATGATTTTCATAAGCTACACGAGTGCAAAAAGGACTTATAAAGTCGTTAGTTCCATGTCGCATAACCCAATATTCAACGTAGAAAATGCACAATGACATTTTTATAAATATTTCATCCAAATTGACATCAGACTCCTTCATGGCAGACGTCAAATTGGAAATTGAGTTTGGTCTTAGGGCCAACAGACGTTAAATAACGTCGGACTACCCTAGGTTCGACGTTAATTTCAAACTTGATGTCTGTTGTGAAAGGTCCAATGTCATTTTGCGTTTTAAAATTTCAAAAACAGTGTCAGTGTCCTCATCTTTCTCTTTCTTGTTTGTGCGAAACCTACCACAAAAGTGCTATAGTGGTGATGCCAAACTCTTAGGAGGAAATTCTTCAACCCATTTCACTCCATCTTAACGTTATGGTGCTCGTTTAGGCTCAAGCTTTCATTCTCCCCGATCGTATTTAACATTAATGTTGGTGTTTAGCCCTTGTTGTGTACCTTAAAAGTTGCGTTTTTTTTTTGCATTTTTTGGGTTAATTTTGATTTTGTAAAATTCACTAAAAATCCATCGTTTAAGGATATTGGGGTGATGAACGCGTTAGTCAATGCCCAAAAGAGATTGATGTTCTAAAATTTTTAAAAATCCATCGTTTAAGGTATATTTTTTTATTTTCTTAGTATTTTCACCAAGTTTTTAATACTTTACAACTATATTTGAGATACTCTTACTACTTAGAAAATTTTGGAAATTGTTGTTGTATATTCTTGGTTTGTATGTTGATTTTTCATGATTTCAATGGAGGAAACTATTAACGAATTAAAAAAAACACACACCATAAATAAGGTGTGTTATCTCTACAACAGACATTAATTCACGTTGTTATAAATATAATATACATTAATTGACGTTCGTTTATTGAAGGACACCTGACGTTAATTTGACGTCTCCCATTATGACATTGGTCATTTAATAGAAGTTAAAAATCCAAAATAAAAGATGTTAATTTTTTTTTTTATTAATGTTACTCTCTGCTTGAAAAAGTATAGTAATTTCTTATCATTGTCAATTGTTACTCTTTTTTCATATTTTATTTTAGCTTAATTAATATTCTATAAGTCTAATAATACCTACCATTTATAAAATAGGTTAGATATAGAAAGTTTACTCAAACAAAATTATTAAGGAATTTCAACTATGAAACCTTCTTCAAAAGTCCTACATCATCAATTCTAAATATATCTTAGTTATATATTTAACTATTGTAAAAATACTATTAAGGTGTAAAAGAGTTATATTTTCTCTTTTTAATAATAACTATGATTTTGGATTTTTGTACTAAGATCAAGAAAAATAAGAAAAAGTATCATATATTAGTCAAATTTTCTTTATAAATGTTTTTCTCTTATATGCTATAAATACAAACATCAACGAAGATTTTATTTGGAAAAAAAAGAAGGAAAAAAGATAATATTTTAGTTAAAATCAAGAATATTAATCACTTTTTAAAAATGCTAAAACTATACAGAAAATAAATCATTAAAAACTAATTACTTAGCAAAATAGGATGGCATCTCAAGAAAAGAAAGAAGAAACCAATAGATATATAGGTATTGAGATAGGCTTGGTCTGAAACAAATGGGCTCAATCTAGAAAGTATATGATGCAATAATGTTATGCATATAGAAAATGCTTTGAAGTAGGAAAAACTTTAACCCTAGACAAGAAATTACGTGTACCAATTTTTTTTATTCCAAATTAGTCTATTACTTTTTCAATTATTCATCAATAGGTATGGCTTTTAATCATATATAAAAATATTTATCTAATGCAACATTCATGCTACAACACTGACTTATAATTAATTTTTTGAAAATCAAACAACATTTGTTGAATTAATTAACCTCTTACTAAATTATTATACATTTAAAAATGATCTCTTTCATTTACAATCACAAAAACTTAAACTGCTAAATGAAGCCTCACAATTCAACCTTCATCATTCTTTAAGCCGCTAAAAACTTGATTTGAATGAAAAGATAAATTGAAATTTGTTTATTGCACCAAAAATAGAAAATAAACAAATAAACAAATAAATAAAACGCAACCCCTTTATAGCAACTGAAATAGTCTTTTATTTATATTTATTATATGATAGGACATTTATGTCAATATTAAAGCCAGAGCTGCGGGCTACATGTTCCTCCTTGCAACCTCCTCAGCCCCTCACACTTGAAATAAACAAAGGAAAAAAAAAAGGGTTGCTAATGTTGGGTAATTAATATACCAACATTGCCCATACATTAAATAATTCACATTTAATGCAAACACCCCCACTTACACTTATATTACCTATTTTTTTTATTATAATTATTTAAATAACCTTACTTTCACTTTTACTCTTCCTAAAACTACATTTTAACTTTTTCTTAAACCTAACCCTAATTCCAGACTTTCCCGGGAAAATAGAGGAAAGTTAGAAGAAGGGGAGAAACTGAAACAAACAAACAACCCAAAAATATTAAGAGTATTTGTTATTTTCCTTCTCCGTTTGATTTAGACCCTGAAATTCTTCCCGGTGAAGGTTTGTCCGAACTGCCAATTAGGTGGTGCCACGTTCCAGGAGGTTGAGGTGCGACGGTCACTGCCGGTAACCCTAAAGGAGAGGGCCTGGCCCACCAAAACCGCGTTGGATTGCCAATTTTGCCCCCAGTTACGGCTCATGCTCATCCACGCGGTTTTGCTTCCTTTTACACTCACGCGCACGATATCCCCTGCACCCGCAACGTTGGTGATCAGCACCAGGTTGAAGTAACGGAAACCGTTGATTGTGAATCTGATGCCCCCTGTCTTTCTGCATGCCACTCTGCACCAAAAAATTAAATCATATTTTAATTTCACACTTTTCTTTCAGATTGTAAATCATTTATTAAATTAATTCAAATGAAAAAAAAAAAAAATCATACATCACTCTGACTCTACTTTTGGAAACTTCAATTTATGGGTCGAACTTCAAACTTTGTTTTTGAGGTTTTAGCCCCTGATTTTCTGGAAATTTATTAATTTTATGGGTCGAACTTCAAACTTTGTTTTTGAGGCTTTAGCCCCTGATTTTCTGAAAATTTATTAATTTTCTTTGGGGGTTGATTTTACTAACGTGCCCTCGAAGTAGTCAGTAATTTGCAGATCTAGTATTGGATGACTATATTACCCCCAGAAGAGTTGGTTATAGTATCATCCTGTAGAACTGACAACACAATAATCCTACAAACAGTGTTAAAATTTAACGAAAATTTTTGTAGTTAAAAATGAATCATGTATTTGATTAGTGTCAATTAAAAGTTTTGTGACCGTTAATTAAGAAAAGTTATGACATGTAACACTTTAAGCTATTTTGTCTTCACACACAGAAAATTAGTGTTTAACTTTGTGTAGGTTTAATGATAAGTGATGATAAGTTTTATGTCTTCAACCACATGAATGCACCCTAACTTAAAAGATGCATTGCAAGTTGTTTGAAGGCTCAACTAGTTGATACCTAACGGCTAATTGTGTAGGTTTGTGCTGTGTAGAGGACAAAATATCTGATTGGGGACTCTGATGAAAACTGCAGGGGGATTCTGATCGAAAAATTTTGTTTGTTTTCCATGAAAATGAGAGCACAGTGAAGAAAATGTGAAAAGAGTTTTGTGTGTAGAGTGCAAATTCATATTTTCAGTAGAATTTCATTCCGTGATGGGAACTTGTAGCAGTTTTAACGCTCTTCTTTTAAGAATTGTTTGTCTAGTTTTGGTAGGAAAACAACTTGTTTACCATGTCTAGTTATAAAAAACACTTTATGTTATTTAGTTAAAAACTTTAAAACTACAATTCTAAGTTTGTATCTGCAACTTTTTTAAAATATTTATGATAATAACTAACAAATTATGCATGCTCATTTGTCAGGTATAACTGTGTAAAACTTTTTTTTTTGGGTTTCTTAATAATTAAATATTCTCACGGTTTTCATACATTTTCTTGGCACCCAAACGGTGAAAACACATGGAAAGGAGAAAACTTGAAAGCACCCAATTAAGGTACTCACAAGAGGGGTGGTGGAACTCACCGGCGATAGGCGACGGGGACGATTCCGGCGCGGTACTGGGCGATCTTGAGGAACATTGGCATGGCGAGGTCGAAGTGGGGGCGAGGAGGGTTGCACCAGCCACCATTATCATTGGGAAGAGCGAAGTTGGGAGGGCAGAAGTTGGTGGCAGTGATCAAGATCGAAGGGTTGCCGGGGTTGCACCACCGCGGATCCTGGTCGCACTTGATCTCGAAGCACGCGCCGCAGCTCAAACCGTTGTTGAACAGTGCTGTGCTCAGCGCCGCCGTGCTCACGCCGTAGCCTTGGCTGTACAGGTTCCCGTACCCACAAGCACCACCTGAAGTAACAAAAGCAAAAAATCGTTTAAGGGTTGGTTCAAAATTAAAAAGAGATGAATTGCTAGATGTTTTTTAAGAAGGGTTTGAGGTTTTGTTTTGTTTCTGTGGTTCTGTCATACAATTGTGGTTACATGAGCTGCATTCATGTGTAGTTTTTCTCTTTATCAAGGAGGGTTGTGAAAAAAAAAAAAAATTTCAGCTTCGAGCATCCTTTAAAAGCTTGAATCTAGAACGAAAGAGAACACTTTGTATGTCCATTTGTGAAAAATTAAGGAGAAACAACGAGTATGGAAAATTGGTGATAAAATTAAACGCTTTTGGGTATCCATTTGCGTAGAATTAAGGAGAAAGGTGAATGGGTTTGGGAAATTGGTCATACAGGAGAAGATTTTGGTGGGTAAAAGAATGATGTCTTGCTTTGGAATGCTTCAAAATGGTTAAGAGAGTGGTTGAAAATTGGAAATGCGACATGGGAGTTGTTGATAAACATGAGGATAGAGAGAGAATGTTAGGGTAGTAGAAAACAGAGGAAACAGAGGAAAACAGAGAAAAACAGAGGTGAGAAGTAATGGGAGATGATGAAGAAGAATGAGAGAAAGAAAAGGGTTTTACCCATTGTTCCAGAGGCATCACTGCCACCATAGAAAGTGGCATGAGCACTCTGCCAGGAGCCACCAGTGTAAACTCCAGGGATTCTTGCACTTGTTGAAAGAAAAAGAGTGGCCAGTGAAGCAATGTGGAGGAAAACAATGGCAGCCATTGCAAGAGAGAGAGAGAGAGAGAGTGAAGGAGAAGGAGAAGGTTGGTTTTGTTGATTTGAGAGTGAGTGGAAAGTGAGAAGGGAAGAGGGGTACTTATGGAGGGAGGGGAGTGTGATGGACTTACAGGTGCAGTAGTTTCTGAACTAATAACTATTACTGTCAAAGTAACTTAGCTTCTTTTCACTTTCTTCCTTCTCTCTCTATCATACCTTATTTATTCTACTTTCTTTTATTCATATATTTTTTTCTATTTAATTGCTTCAAGTTTTTCTTTTTCTTTTTCTTTTTATGCAAGGAATGTTTTGGGCACCCTATTAATCTATGCACCATGAATTGATATGCATGTGCATCACACATGATAAAACTGTTAGAAAGGCAAGTTGAGGCACCACATGATGATGCATCATGATCATGGAAAGACATGGGAAAAATTTGACGTGAAATAGGGAAGGACCCTTCTTCATTTCACACCAAAACTATGATTGTTCATGATCTCCACAACACAAGCAAAGTGCAGTCCCTTTTGGCTTATCTTATCACAAAACGTTCTTTAACTACCAATTTTTGTCCTTCACCATTCAAATTTACTACAGGACAACCTTTTCATTTGAACCCACTCCCATGAAAAACGTAATAGGTAGAAGAATGCATGTTTTGTTCAGTGTTTTCAATGATGGTTACGTTAAGTTTTAAGTATTGTAACTCCTACGTTTTTTTTTTTTCATGTGAATTTAACGTAAAAGGATAGAAAACACGCGTGATGAGAAACAAAATTAGTGGCACATTCTAAAGACGTTTGAAGAAATATTATTGTGGTCATTGTTGAAGTTAGAATGAATAAAAATATATTAAAAAGAACATATGAATGAGGAACTTTTGCTTTCTCTCAACTTGTTTGACCTGGAATAAATATCAAATAAAAAGTTGATACTGTATCATCTTTCATCTGTTCTTCTAAGTACTTCTTTTCCAGTAATGGATTCATGCTAACCCTCATGATTCCCTTTTCTTGTTTGGGGATTAGCATTGTGTCATTTCATTTGTGTTTAAAACTAATTTTCAAGATATGAGGCTTAAATACACATTTAATTATTATTTTTGTCGTCTTTGTTTAATTTGGTCCTTATTTTCTTTTTTGAGTTCAATTATGTTCTCATTTTTGTCAATTTTTGGTCAATTTGATTGTTTTTATGTGTTTAAATAGTTAACGTTTTTAACCAGGTCACGTGTCAGTTTCTGGTTTTTTGATTTTTTTTTAATTTTTTAATTTAAAAAAATTGTCTATGTGTCAAGTCACACTTGTGTCACGTGCCAATATCAGTGTTAAGTCTCAGTTTATTATTGTGTTATTTTTTTTTTTGTTCAATTTCTATATTGGTTATTTTTGTACGATTCAGTCCTTATTTTCATTATTTTTATTCAATTTACTCTCAATTTTTGTTAAAATGGAGTAATTTAGTATCTTCAAAATTGAGATCAAATCTAAAACATTTAATATTTTTATTGTGTTTTAGATATTAAAATATAAAATATTTAGCATTTAAATGTTAATTTTAAAAGTATTAGTACACTTTTCTAAAATATTTCTATGGTAATATTTTTAAATGTCAATTTTAAAAGCATAAGTATAATAGAATATAATTATTAGAAGAACGAATTTAATAATTATATTCTAGTAATATTTTAAATAATTGTATTACATTTAACAATTAAATCAAAGAATTATATTCCATTTATAATTAAATTTAATAATTTATAAATAAATTTTAAAAATAATAAAAAAATATCAATTTTAGAAAAAGTATTAGTATAATATTTATAAAAGACGTTAAATTTAGTGTCAATTTGAAATGGACAAAATTGTTTCATTTTAACAAAAATTAAGACTAAAATAAACAAAATAACGAAAATAGCGAATAAATTGAACAAAAACAACAAATATAGAGACTACATTAAATAAAAAGAAATAACAAAACCACAAATTGACATGTGACACTAACATTGACACGTGACACAATTGTGACTTGACATGTGGACAATTATTTTTTAAAATTAAAAAAAAAAAAAACAGACAAGTGACATGCATGGTTAAAAAATGTTAAATATTTAAATACAGTTAGTAAAAATGATCAAATTAACAAAAAATTGACGAAAATGAGAATATAATTGAACATAAAACGAATGTGAGAACCAAATTGAATAAACACCACGAAAATAAGGATCAAATGTGTATTTAAGTCTTTCTTAAATGTTCCTGAACAAAGTCTAGAGTCTACAATGATTATAATAAATATCTGAACTAGATAACAAATATAGAGATCGAATATATAAATAAATCCTTTTAATAAGTAAAAATTAGTTTATAATTTTGAAAACATATTTTTCCACGAGGAAGAAATAAAAACAAATAAATCCTTTTAATAAGTTAAAATTAGTTTATAATTTTTTGTGTATAAAAACTATCCATATAAAAACATCACTATGAAAGAATGTGATCCAACTACACTCACCCCCAAAGCTTAAGAATTATATATATGTATTAAATAGGAATATAATATATTAAAATAGAAAAAAAATGTTTTTTAGCTCTAATTGGAGTCATAGGATTTTAAATACACTTTTGAATTCTAGCTTGTAAATAGAAAAATGCAATTTAGAGAGAACATTCTATTTAAAATGACAAACCTAATAAGTTTCAAAGAAACTTAATATTTAATAAAGTTAGTGAGTATTTTTCCTTAATAGCATAGTGATAAAAAAAAAATTAACTCATACTATTCACAAATCCATCTCTTCGATCTCTATTTTTCTGTGACTGATTTAAGACAACTAAAAATCCGCTTTTCTTTTGTTCCCATGTGACACTATTAAGTTTTTTAGCAACTCATGTGTGTTGGTCACTAACTAATTTCATTTGATCATGACATTGTTTACTACACGATCGCTAATTTATATTTTAAAATATGAACCATTCACCCATGGAAACAATTAATAGATTTAATTATAATGACTAAATTTATATGTTGCAAAAATAGATAATTAAATTTCTATTTTTTTATCTCTAAATGTGATGACTACTTTGCCTTTTTCGAATAGTGTGTATAAACCTTTAAGTGTTAAAATAGGAAAAATCTCATTTTGAGCAAATAGGTCTTACTTTAAAATTTTGAAGATATGACCTTACTATTTTGAAAGTCTAATTCTATGTTAACCTATTTAAAGGCCTATTTAATATAAGTTTATTTATCTTAAAATAAGCTTATCGAGTAGTAGGCTAACAAGAAAAAACTCTATACAAATAAGCTATAAACTATGAAATTTAAAGTTACAACTACTTCAAATATGAGACAAAAGTGAAACTAGGTAAGTTGGACTTTATAATACTTGAGTTGTATTTCTCTCTATATGATACCAGCGAAAATCATAAAACGTTTATATGTTCGTATTTTTTAATTTTCATAAAAAGCTAAGTTAGATTAATAAAAATTATATAATTAATTTTTAAAGTAGTTGTTAAATGTAAAATTAAAAAAAAAAATATGTACATAAAATATGTTTTTAAAATAGTGGTGGAAGATAAAAGAAATTTTTAGAATAACCGTTAAAGATATACTATTTATAAAATAATTATTTTTTAAAATAATAATTAAAGGTAAAACTGAAATAACAAAACATGGACACAAAAAAGGATATCCTCTTTATATATTGTTATAGATGATATGTAGATTTATTTTTAACATCTATCTTACAAAAACTTATTTTAATTGACGATATAATCTCTAAATAAGACTTGAATTTAATTGTTAATAAGTTGGTTTGTCTTTTATTACTAATAAAGATATTACATACAAGTGGTAGAAGGGGTATGAAACCCATACGCACAAAATCAATTATCAAGGGACCTTATCAATGAAAGGCAAAAAAGAGTATTTATACACTCCATTCTCAACCTTCATTCCATCTCACCCATAAATATTATTCTTACATGTGAATAATTTTAACATGGGAATGCATATTGTAAAACTTGTAATAATTATACCAACAAATATATATATATATATATATATATATATATATATATATAAAGATTAAAATATCTTTTTTTTCAAATTTTCGTTAAGTTTTGTCAAATCAGTCATAATTTTGTTTTTGTGTTCAAATATGTCCTAACTTTCGTCAATTTTGTGCAAATTGATCTTTTTTACTAACACCGTTTAAATAATTAACAACCACGAACATTGACTATCACGTGTCACTTCGTGATTTTTTAAATTTTTTAAATTTTTATATAATTTTTTTAATTTTTGTTTACATGTCCACTTGTTAACCCAACAGTGTGCCACGTGTCAGAATCAATGTTTTATATTCAATTTGGTCTCTATATTTGTTAGTTCAATTTAATTCCAAATTTTGTTAACATGCAAATTTAATTTTTATATTAAAATTCACTTTTTTATTAAATTTTTTTATATAATATATTAAAATTCACATAATTGTAACTTTTATATAAAAATTAAATTTGGTCCCATATTCGACAATGACAAAATTGGTCAATTTTAAATAAAATTGAGACTAAATTGAATAAAAATAACAAATATAAAGACCAAATTGAATATAAAACATTGACTTTGACACATAGCAAGTTGCTGGATTGACACATGTACATTTTTAAGCAATTAATTTTTTTTAAAAAGAATTAAAAAAATTTTAAAAAATAAAAAAAAATCACGAAGTGACATGTGATAGTCACTGTTTATGAACGTTAATGATTTAAACAGTGTTAGCAAAAAAAGACCAAATTGAACAAAATTGACGAAAATTGGACCTATTTGAGCACAAAGACAAAATTAGAACTTATTTGACAAAACTTAACGAAAATTGGAACCAAAAAAGTATTTTAGCACACACACATTAAAACAAGAGAACTCTTATAAAAATTCTAATCATATATATATATATATGATTAGAATTTTTATTAGAGTTCTCTTGTTTTAATGTGTGTGTGTATGTGTTTGTCCGTTTCTGTGAGTGTATGTGTTTGTTTGTGTTTGTTTGTGTATGTCACTGTATGTGTTTGTGTGTGTATGTGTCTGTCTGTTTGTATGTATTTGTGTCTGTGTGTGTTTAGTTTTATAGATTCTTTTTCTTTTACCTACACACTTCTCTCTTTTTTTCTAATTATTTGACTTACCATGAAATTAATTAACATCTCCAAGATATTTTCTTTCTTATCAAAACCTTTATGTAGTTATGTTTTATGTATGTAAATAAAATATTTGTTATGTCTTATATTTGAATAGTTTTATTCCTTTTAATATTTTTATTTATTGTCTATTTTTTTCACATGAGAATGTTTATCAATCATTTTAAGTGTTCAATAGCATAAAAACTCAATTTACTAGGTAATATAAAAAACTTATTTTCTTTATTCTCTCATTCATAATTTTTTATTTTCATTCTAAGAACTCTTTTTTATTTACTAAAACAATTTTCATTATCTCTCAATAGTTCGACTAGTTTGATATATGAAAAGTTTTCTTAGATCTCTAAGATATTTTTCATCTTATTATATCCTTAATTATACATTTGTTTTCCTTTCTATGATTTTATTTAATGGTGTATCAAATTGTTTATAATACACTCATTTAATTATTTTTACTTCTTTTTAATATTTTTATCTGTTGTTTATTTTTATCATGTAGGATACTGTTTTGACACCGTTTTATGTATTTTTTTAACTCATTATCATGAGTGTAATTCGATGATGCACATATATGATAGATGTATTAGATATGACACATATTTGATACACCGATACAATTTACTTTGAAAATAATAAGATACAATACATGATATATGCATATTAAAAAATGTATAATAATTCTTGATATAAATATATGATTGTTATTGTGTGAATCCAAATTAAAACCATATGTATTAAAGTTGTCAATATCAAAATATATAAATTATTATCATCATAAAAATAATACTATTTTATAAATTAGATACTTCATTGATAAGTATTAGTAAAATATTCTAAAGTACCCAATACAAATATGTGTTAGACATGGATACGTGATTTAAATCAAATTATCAATGTATCATAGGTGTAAATCTATTACTACGATTGTATAAAAGAAAATCGTTTACTATGATATAATAATTTAATGTCATTGTCATAAGTCTTGTTTATCATCATCTAACATATATTAAAATTCAAAAAATGAAAGAATTATGTTAACTTATTATTATTATTATTATTATTATTATTATTATATATATATATATATATATATAATATTTGCAATTTCATTCCATGTATTATAATTTTTGTTAATGTAAAAAAATTAATTAAAATTTAAAGAAGGAGCGTAACAGGAGAAGTTGTAACCATTAGTGAGTAATTTATTATAAAATCTATAATGAGTAGAACACTTTTCAACTATAATCAAGTTTATCTTAAAAGCCTTATAAATGTTCAAATTTTGACAAAATTTTCAAACTACTCATGGAGAAAGAAACTCGAATGGATGCTTCCAGAGAAGAAAACAAAAACTTTACAAAATATTTAAAGCAAATACAAATGATAAGAAAAGAGTAAAAAACACATTATATATATATAGAGATATATATATATATATATATATATATATATATATATATATATATATATATATATATATATATATATATATATATATAAAA
>Ga0214543_1006100_pt1 | contig 21706 bp, 5 predicted proteins | sample CNSS2metaG_FD_160094 | JGI IMG/M metagenome (GOLD analysis project Ga0214543, IMG submission 160094) | Root nodule microbial communities from cowpea collected in UCLA plant growth center, Los Angeles, California, USA - CNSS2 | ecosystem: Host-associated > Plants > Roots > Nodule | place: USA... | reverse complement strand
CTTTAACGCCCCTTAGGTTCAAGATTTTAGCTCACCAAAACTCCTTCACCTCCACTAAAACACTTAGTCACGAAGAAATAATTGGTAACCCTAAACCAAAAAAGTAATCAGCAAATGGGATTTAAATCAAAAATGCAGCAAATGGGGCTTCAATGACTTACCTAAACGCTTCAAAAAATCTGTCTAGTGAGAACGAAAACCCCTCGCCTTGCAATTCCAGATTTTGCCACTCAATGGCCTCCCAATCGCGCCTCCCAACCACCACTCCGTCGTATAGAAGGAAGCCGCTTTGGTGTTCGCAGAGAAGGGAGTGAACAACCACCACTTCGTCACAGAGCTGAAGGGTGACAGAAGCTCGTTGCACACTCTTCTCACAAGCCTCGTCTTCGTCGAAGGAGCACGCCTCGCTACAGCAGCTCGCGTCGATACTCTCTCGGTCACTCCCATTCTTCGCTCAATCCCTACAAATTGGCACCTTGTAAGGGGGAAAGTGGAATAATGCAAGTGGTGGCAAGGGGAAAAGGGTCAAGTGAAAACTCCCGGTGAAGGAGAAAAGCGAATTCTGAAAAATTCCCCACTTAAGTTAACCTAATAAAAACATGTTGATTTAGTTGTGGAGCCTATGCGTCGGCCATCCCACGCCAACAATTTTAAATTGTGAGCGTCGGTCATCCCACTCAAACAATTCATTTGCGTTTGTTTTCAAATTAATAAAGATTCCTTTTTGATAAACTTGACGAGAATAAATACTTTTCATTTTTAAATAATTTTTTGCATTATAGTCGGATTTTCGTGGGTTTAACCGACGCGCATTATGCGTCCTGCACGGATCCGACGCATCATTTTGGAAGCTAAAATGCTACATTCTTGTAGTGAATATATACAAACTTATAATATTTAAACCAGTCAAAATGACAAACAAACACTAACGTCATAGTCCAACATCAACTCATGGTTCATACCACAACACAACTTCCCTTACCCATTCAAAAACTCCTCTCTTCACAAATTCTACTACTAGCAATTTTTTAGCCACTCAACTCTACACAAAGGAAACTTCAAATAAGTGACATAAATTAGATATTTTTCTAGAAGTTCGCGAAGAAGGCAGAGGGTTCTGGAAGGTGCATATTTATGATTTCTTTTTTGTTTTGGCTTTGGTGTAGAAGTTAAATGAATGTAATGATGTGTTGTTTGGCGGTTGAACTTCATTTTCCACGTCAATTCATAGTTATAATTTAGAACTTTTGGCATTTGTTATTCTCGCTCAAATAGATTAGCTTAAGTTGAGTACCAACGACTCTTCACTTCCATTATTGATACAAGTTTGAGCATGGGGGTTGTGGTTTGTATGTCGGTCTTGAGGCGACGAGTTTGGCGTACTATGTTTCCTCGACTTTTCACTTCCATTGCTGATGCATGTTCAAGCTTGAGGGGGTTGTGATCTTATGTCAGTCTTGAGCTAACGTGTTTGGTATACTAGGGTTCCTCGGGTTTTCACTTCCATCATTGATGCAACTTCGAGCTTAGGGGTTGTGGTCCATGTCGGTATTGAATGTTGATTATGAGGGCGACATGTTTAGAGTATCAGCCTGATTTCAAGACCTGTTGACCTAAAGCATATTGAGTAATTGGCGATGCATCATGGATCGACCAAAGCATTTCAGGAAATCATTATGTTATAGCACTTCCCCATAACAGGTGGTTCTCACACCACACCCTATATTGGTGTCGCATAATATGGACATTCATAGCAAAGGTACTGTGATGGGCTGCATAATATTACGGAATTATGTTTCCATTAATGTGTTAGATTTTTCAACCTAAAACTCTTTTCAACTACTTCCATAATAATCTTTTCAAATTGCTACATTTCTCTTCCAGAAATACATTTTCCCACTTCCCACACCTAATTCGAATCATATTTTTCGGAAGCATATGTCTAGACTCTTTTTTTTCTGTAGCCTCAACTTCACTATTTTACCCAACTATGCACACCTAAATCGTTTACTGATTTACTTAGTTTGTTTCCTTCCTCTTTATCGAATTGTCTATTACCTCAGTCAGCTCATTTAATGATTCTCTCGTCTAGCACTCATCCATTATTCATCTACATTACTTAATTATATATCTTCTGTTCGGGTGTCTACTAGACTCATCTTCATCTATCATATGAAAAGCCATCCTTTCTTACTATTTTCTTCCATATGTCAAGCTTCTACCGAGTGTAATTACACCTAGCATATGATGTGTATAATTTCACTTTTAATGATCAATACAAAGATTCTCCATGAACTTACTCACAACTCCCACTACAAAAAATAAATCAAGTCTAGCAATGGTAAGATAAATAAATTTTCCAACCAGTCATCTATATCTTTTTGGGTCAAAGAAAGCTTCTTCTTGTTTTTCCATTAATTTTTTATTTGGACCCATAAGACAATCCACTGGTTTACAATAAATCATGTTTGTCTATTTTAGGATATAAAAAGCATATTTCCTTTCACAAATTACAACACCTTCCTTTGATTTACCTACTTTTGTTCCTAAAAAATATTTGAGACTTCTAAGATCCTTTGTCTAAAAATGATTTCATAGGTGTTCCTTTAATTAAGATAATGATAGAGGACTATCCCAAGATTCCATACAAGAAGAACTTGAAGATGAACCTTTACAATTTAAAGGACGTATGACAAGGGCAAGGAACAAGAGGTCAAAAGATCAAAACTATTCAAGGCTTCTAATGTTACAAGCAATCTGAAATTAAAAGAATATGAAGATCATGGCTTAAAGCACATTCAGAGGATAATTTTTAGAAAAATTAGTTTATGTTTTTAGACTTTGGGTTTCCTCTTAGAAATTAGTTATGTTCTATATTTTTGGGCTTTGGGCTTTCTTTTATAAATTAGTTTATGTTTTGGGCTTGGGTCATCTTGTAGGGTTCTCAAGTTTTCTTAAACTTATGTGCCTATATATAGAGGTACAAAAAATAATGTAGACACTTTTAGTCATATATTGAATTTGATTTAATTAAAGAGAGGATTCTCTTTGTTCTTGGCTTAGGCCTCTGGTTCTTATCAAAGATTAACATCTTTGTGGCGAATCTTCACTTGACTTATCAATCTGCTAGATTGTGGCGTCCTCCATCTCTGTCTTATTCCACATTCTTCTCTAATTTATTCGTGTTGTGCCTCTTGAGGATTCAAATTCAGAAATGATCATACTCTTTCCTGGATAGGATCGTATCATCTGGTATCAGAGCCAGGTTCTGGTTTGAATTTCCTCTTCTATGTTATTTTTCTGTCATATGAAAAAAAAAACTATAATTTTTCAATGTCTGCTTCTTCTGTGTTGTGTTTTAAATTTCTTTTGTTTTATTTGTAAGGAGTAAAACCCCTGAGGTTGTTTCCAATGTGGTTGATTTTTTTTTTTTATTTTGTGTTTTTTTTTCTTCTTTGTTCTCTATTTAAATTGTGTATTTCTACATTTGATTCGTGGAAATTATTTGTTTATATGTTTGGGATTTGCAAGTGCACTTAATTTTATTTACATGAGAGTATGAGGGTTTGAAGGATAAATTGTTTAATTTGTTTGTGTTGAACTACAAAAAAAAATATAAATACAACAAAAAAAATATTGTGGATCAAGTCGAAAGGAAACAAATATATATTGAAAAAAAAAGAGGATCCAAAAAAAATGGGGAGTTCAACACAACTTTTTGTTGCAATTTTATTTGTGGTTTATTAATATCTACTTGCAATCAGTCTTTCTCTTAGAGTCTTCGTGTTGTCTCATTTAAATCTCTTTGATAGTCCTATTATTTTCTAATTTTAATTTTCTTGTTTTGTGTCTTTAAAATTCCTTGAAGTTTTGTCTAGAGTTTTGAATATTCTTTGTCCTCTAAAGTCAAGATTTAGATCTCGCGATATTTTTCACATTGTTTGTTCACTCTTTGCTTAAGTTACTAGAGTTCTTTGCCAAGCCCTAAAGGGCATTTGAGTGGTAAAAGACAAGAGAGTACATTCAAGAAAAAGCCTGTAAGTGTGATACACGAGTGAAAAATTGAGTGAAACACTTAGCGGAGTAGTGAGGTCCTAAATATATTTTATTATACTAACATTTTCTTGTAGGAATTAGCAAATATAAAGTAAGGAATCATGTTTCCATAGAGGCATCCTTCTGGAACTGGTTTAACATATGGTTTAAATTATCCTTCTCTTAACCAAGATCATTTGGTTCAAGGACTTGAACGTACCAAGAGAGTGACGCGTAAAGATACACCTAGTGTTTATGAGGTCTTGGTAGCAGACGTTAATGCCTTGGAATCCATAATTATAAAGCTAATTGGCAATATTGCTAGTATTAAACGGAAGCACAATCCTGAGAGAAAATCATTGCCAAAGACAAGTACACTAAGATGTTCCAAATGTGAAGGCTATGGGCATGAAACTCATCAATGTCCTAATAGGGATGCAAGTCCCATGACTCATGAAGACCTCAATAACTACATTTCATACTTGAGAGAGGAGGAAGAAAGGACAATGCAAAAATTAGATGTATTGAAAAGAAGGCAAGAGCGAAAGCTAAAAAGAGCCCATGAGAAGGAAACACTTATAGAAAAAGAAGCAAAGGAAAAGAGAGAAAGAGACAAGAAAGAAAAGAGAGAAAAAGAAGAGAAAGAAAAGAGCGAGAGAGAGAGAGGAGAAAGAAGAAGGCAGGAGAAAAGAGAAAGAAGAGCGAGAAAAGAAAGAAGAGAGTAGAAAAAGAGAGAAGGAAGAAAAGAGAGAAAAAGAAGAGAAAGAAAAGAGCGAGAAAGAGGAGAAAGAAGAAGGAGAGAGAAAAGAGAAAGAAGCGCGAGAAAAAGTAAAGAAAGAAGAGAGTAGAAAAAGAGAGAAGGAAGAAAAGAGAGAAAAAGAAAAAGAAATAAGAGAGCATTATGAATTGTCAATGAAAAAATGTACTAACTTTCCTCTTATTGTTTTATTACCTATGGACGAGTTATTCATCAAAGAGCAATGGCATCAACAATGGAAAGACAAAAGGATACTTAAGGAAGAATTATTTATCAAGCAACAAGGAGATCAACAATGGGAAGACGAAATGATGATGAAAAAAGACACAAGCTTAGAAATATACGCTCATGAATTAGCTTGTTTACCCATTTCTAGCAAACCTATGGGTGATCAAAGTCATACCTATAATTGGATTGTTTGTTTGAGCAATATTCTTTTTCTTCTCTTTGAGCATTTTATCTTTAATTTAAAATTGTTTGATGATTGGTGCAGGTGGGTATTTGACCCTGGAGGCAGAACTCCAAAATCTTTTATAATAAGAGATTGACCTCTTTCAGGATCCAAATCTCATTTTAGTAGAATTTCTATTATTTTATTTTCGATTTATGTCTTTGATTTAAGTTTGTGTTTGTGCATAGGACCTTCTAGAATTCGAGTCGAATTCTCTCCAAACAGGAGAGAATGATAAAGAATCTTCAAGTGAGACAAATTTGAGGTCAAATTCTCTTCAAGAAGGAGGGAATGATAGAGGACTATCCCAATATTCCATACAAGAAGAACTTGAAGATGAACCTTTACAATTTGAAGGACCTATGACAAGGGCAAGGAACAAGAGGTTGAAAGATCAAAACTATTCAAGGCTCCTAATGTTACAAGCAATTTGAAATTAAAAGAATATGAAGATCATGGCTTGAAGCACATTTGGAGGATAATTTTTAGGAAAATTAGTTTATGTTTTTAGACTTTGGGTTTCCTCTTAGAAATTAGTTATGTTCTATATTTTTGGGTTTTGGACTTTCTTTTATAAATTAGTTTATGTTTTGATGTTTTGGGCTTGGGCCATCTTGTAGGGTTCTCAAGTTTTCTTAAACTTATGTGCCTATATATAGAGGTACAAAAAAATATGTAGACAATTTTAGTCATATATTGAATTTGACTTAATTAAAGAGAGGATTCTCTTTGTTCTTGGCTTAGGCCTCCGGTTCTTATCAAAGATTAACATCTTTGTGGTGAATCTTCACTTGACTTATCAATCTGCTAGATTATGGCGTCCTCCATCTCTGTCTTATTCCGCCTTCTTCTCTGATTTATTCGTGTCGTGCCTCTTGAGGATTCAAATTCAGAAACGATCATACTCTTTCCTGGATAGGATCGTATCAGATAATCTACCAAAATCATTCCCAATAATGATTATATCATCAACATACACCATTAAGTACACATATTTTTTAAGGGAGGTGTGACAATATAAAACTGAATGATTTTCCTTATTGTGTTTCCACCCAAAAGTTTGAACAATGTGCCTGACTGAATTTTCTAAACCAAGCGTGTGGAGATTATTTGAGACCATAAACAAAGTGACTAAGTTTACAAACCAAACCAAACCCTTTGCGCAATAAATCCAAGAGGTTGTTCCATGTAATCTTCTTCCTCAGGATCACAATTTAAAAAAGCATTCATAATACATAATTGATGGAGATGTCAATGACAAATGGTTGTCATGGCAAGAAAAAGTCTGATAGTAGTCATTTTGTCTACTAGAGAGAAAGTATAACAATAGTCAAACCCAAAGATTTGGGTATATCCTTTTACTACCAATCAATCTTTCAAGCGATTAACTTCACCATTAGATCCATCTTTTATAAAATAGACCAATTGACAACCAAATTTCTTCTTTCTCGGTGAAAAAGGAACTAAGTCCCATGTACCACTACATTCAAGAACCTACGTCTCATCAATCATGGCTTGTCGCATTGGACTTGTCATTGGAGTTTATGGTTAGGAGGTGGGTGGAGAAGATGGTCCAAGTGAATTGGGATGATAAGATGAATTTGAATATTTGAAGAAATTAGAACTGTGGTAGTGTAAGATACACAAAGGACTCAACTAAAGGCTTAGGCAAAAGCTTTAGACATAGTTAAGATCTTACCTGGAAGAAAAGAAGAAAGCAATTTCTTCAATAAAAGGTGACACTTATAGGTATGTAATATCTTTTAGTATCAGGTGAATAACATTGATACCCTTTTCGATGATAAAATTATCCTAAAGGAAAAATTTGATAACTCGAGTTGAAAGTTTATCCAAACCTAAAGACATATCGTATACAAAACACAGTTAAATACTCGAGGAGGAATGTGAAACAAAGGTTCATTTTAAAACACAATGGAATATGGAACTTTAATGTCCAAAGACAAAGAGGATGTTCTATTAATAAGATAATGTGCAAAAAAGAATGAGTACAATTTCAACCTTGGCACCAAGCAACAAGGTACAAACAATTTCAACTAAGTGTCTATTCTTTCGCTTTTTTATACCCTTTTGTTGAGGTGTATGAGGACATGTGGACTAATGTAAAATGTCATGTGAGTTTAAAAGAGTGGAAAATTTAGGAGAAAAGCATGCTTTGACATTATCACCCCTTAAAATCTCGATCACTTGACCACATTGATTCTTGATTTCATTAAGGAATGACATGAAAATTATTAAAAGTAGAGATGTCAAAATGGATTCCAACCACTGGCTCACCATGAGTTCGAGCCGGGTTAGGTTGAGAAAAATTATGTTTTTTCAAAAGTAGGTTAAATTGAGCCTGACTCACTTAACTCACGGATTAAACGGGTTTAAGCTAGGTTGAAGGCGGGTTCACCCACTTAACCCACCAACAATTTTTTATTTAAAAAAATTGTTATAATTATTTAGTACTTCTAATTATATAAGTTCACAATTTCATATTTTTAATGCTAAAATGTTGCTCGATAATATTTGAATAGTTTGAATGTTTAATTATTTTGTTTGTAATGTGATATACGTTGATACTTTAATCTTTAGTTATTATCTTTATAATAATATGTTGAGAATTAGGTGAGTATTTTGATTCCACTATAATGAAAAATAAAGTCAATTCACTCTCATTGTAATGCAATAAATATATAAAATAAATTAAAAATATATATTTGTAAGTGAGTCAACCCACTAATCCACCAACCCGTGGTGGGTAGAGTTATATTGCAAAATTCTGACTAACAAAAAAAAGTGAGTTGGGTTGACCTGATCTTTTTTTAGCTCAACCCGTAGTGAGCCAACCCGTGTAAGCTAGGTTGACTCTGACTCCTCTAGTTAAAAATTCAAGTCAATCTTTCATTAAATAAATTAAAGTACAATGAGAATATTCATTAATAAGTGACTAAATAACAAACCTAAAGGATGAAATCCAACTTGGACTTCAAATATAAGAATGAATTACATAAAAGACAAAGTTACACCTTGATTTAGTTTTTTTTTTTTTTTTCTGGAAAAGGAGACCAAATATGTTTTCTTAATTAACATGACTCACATTTTAAGACTTGGAGTTTGCAAAGTTTTGGAATCTTCCTTTTTAATTTTGATAAATATAAATGACTCAAATGATCATATAAAAGCTTAGGTTAAGAGATGGGAATGCTAAACATTGATGGTCTATGCCTAGATAATAGAATCCCCTAAATTCATGTTCTTCACCAATTAATCAACCTATACTATGCTCTTGAATAACAAAAGATTTGCATCAAAGGTTGTAAAGAAATTTAAAAATTCAGTTAAGTGACTTAAGAAAATTAAGTTAAAAGGACAATTAAGGACAACAAGGAACATGTTTTAGGTTCAAAGATGGAAAAGGAGATTTGACCAACTCCTTAAGAAATGACTTTAGATCTATTGGTTAAAGTAATAACTTAAGGAATTTTAGAATGAGAAATGGAAGAAAGTAATAAAACATTAACAAAAATTTAAATGGAAACACTTAAGTCAATTATCCATGAACTTTAAGGTTTGAGAAATGCAAGCTTTTGATAAACTAGTTTAAGGTCGTGCTTCATTGCAAGCTTTTGATAAACTAGTTTAAATCAATTGAGATATTCTTAATATTATTCTTCATAAGAAATATGTTGTTTCGTTATCCTGCTAAAAAAATCATGTAAAGAGAAGCATTTATCTCGAGTGTGGCCAGCTCTCCTACAAAAAGAACATCAGTACGTTTGTATTCACTTTGAGAAAAGGTAGACATATTAATTCACGAACAATCAAAATTACAACAACAATCTATATTTCACAACCAATGCCAACTTGGTGGACAAGACTCAAAGATGATATGGTTACAAAAAGGTTACCAATAGCTGACATTGATGGTCAGAGGACAACATACATAGCTGACAATAAACAATTACCAACAAACAGATGACAACAACATATAATATTGAACAACAATAGAAAACCACATAACTAACAAAGCGAAAACAATCTGCCCTAATAACAACTTAAACTTAAAAAAAATATATATAACTTAAGAAATTGAATATTTCCCAAACTTATCTTTGTTATTTATAGGGGAAAATACATTAGAAATATCTAAGTATTTAATGCTAACAACTCATAAGTAAAGATGTTAATCACCGACATTAAATACCTATTTAACAACTACTTATATTTAGTAGATATTCTAACAATTGGTATTTTTTTACTTCACATGAATAAATTTTCCAACACCTAAGATTTTCTCGTAAAGAATCCAAGAAAGAATTTTGAAACATTTTAACTTTAACCGGTAAAATATACACTTGAATGTTCAATTTGAAACCATTTATTCTTTAAATCAGAACAATTTTATAATCCACGAGTCCTATATTTCAAATCAAGTGTTAAGTAAAATGCCGACTAGTTCATTTGGGAGATGTGTAAGAAATAAAATTCAAATCCGACTAAGCCAATTTAGAGGAATTTGGTTCTTAACCAAGCGCTGCAATTTGTTTAAATGGATCAATTATGAACCAAATTGATCTTGAACCGTTTATAGTAACTTTACAGTTAGTGGTTTTGATGAAGTACGAAAGAAATGATAAATAAATCAATACGGGAAAATTTACCAATGAGATTACAGAACCAATCATAACATCTTGGAAAAGACAAGTGCATTACTTGAACGATTCAAATATTCCATGTATTGCTTAGCCGCAAACGCAACAGCAAACTATATGATGATACAAAACTACAGTCTACAGCAATGGAAAAGGAGAGGAAACTGAAACCAAGAAACAAGGTTAACATAATTTATTCTTAGGAATGCCAACGCCACCTTTTTCGACCGGTTATAATTGGTCCATCCCATAATGCTACTTCAATTTGGACATGTGACGTCTATATAAAGGTAGATAAGGAGTATGAACACAACCACAATCCCATGCCTGAATGATGTAATAATAAAGAAACATGGGAATCCAACTTAAACACCTAAAACTTGACATACTACCCACTACTGTGCTCTAGAGAAACCACAAACCGAGCAACAATAAGCTCCCCTGTCAAAACAAAAAAAAAAAAAAAAGGCAAGACAAGAGGAACAAATCAAGCCAAGTCTATCATAATACACAAAAGGCCTGATTGTAAATTTATCACAATGCTACATGGCATTACCGCAATATGCACCAGATCCTTCCCCATGAGACTGCTCCAAAGTAAATAGAACACAATGTTGTCCCTATGAAATTTTGTCATTGAACAGCTCCTCAGATGAATGTGTTCAATTATCGAATTAACTCAGCACTGACTCCGAGTTCACATGGTGACCATGGCCCCCAGAATTACCATTAAATCCAACAACAGGTATAGAGCGCTGAGCAAAATCAAGTAATAATTTTTTCTGGTGATCATCGGTGTGAGGTAAACTTGCACGTAAGAGCTCAACTGGCATTTCCTTGCTAATAGCTTTAGCAGCATCTGCACCAATGGCAGCCATATTTGGTGTCCCTTGTATAAGGAATGATTGCATTACACCATCATATTTACTCACACAATACTTGGTCAGAAGGACAAAGAATTCATCAAATGTAGCCTGCCAAAGTGAACGGTTTGCAATATTATAATTGCTAGCAGCATGAGGATCAGTTAGAAGTTCAGTTGCCCTTTCAAGCACGGATACTAGAATAAGGGAAGCCCCGTCTCCAGCTGAACTTCCAAGGGGACGTAGGGGAGGTGGATCAGAAGTACAAACAGCAGCTGCTAGACAAGCACTAATTGCACTAAGATCCATTTCACGGATGCATCTTGAAACAACCTTTGCAAGGTTATTAATAGTGTCTGCTGAAGCTGGATCAGAGGGGAGATTACCAAATAAAAACCTTAAGTGCCGAAAGATAGCCATGCAGGCTACCCGCATTAGATCACCACCAGGAAAAAGCAGTTGAAGGTACCTAGCAAGAAGCTTTCTACCCTTGGGTAGAGAAACTATCCTTAGAAAAACAAAGTCATCTTTTGCAGCAAGTGTAACTGTACGTCCATTCTTTCCCAGTGGATCAACTAACTGAAGAGAGGTAGCAAGTCCTTCCAAAAGACCCTGCCGTTTCCGTTTTAACTGAAGACCGCCATCTTGGAGCTGATTAAACTGTAGGAAACGATCAATATCATCTACATCAAGAAGAAGATAAATACCATCTTCAATTGTAACCCTAGCTGCAAGCATTGGTTCCTGTTCAAGGGGTTTCTCTGAAATGCTTTGCTCAGGACTACCTACATTAGAGGAATTTGGAGGATCAACTTCCAGTAGAGGACGGGGCCTACGAATCGATGAGAATGGAACCCTCCCTAGAGCATCAACCTGAAGAAAAGCATGTGGTTCAGTATTAGAAGAGGGTCGTAGAGGAAGTTCCCTTATTTGAGCTGGACTAAAGTGGTGCCTCAATTTAGCACCAGAAGACTTTTTTGCAAGACAGCCTTGGTGATAATAATCATCAACATATGGATCATTGCTATGTGTTGCTGCAAGTTGCATTCTAAGAATATTCTCAATTTCATCAGTAGTCATATACTTGGATCTAAATCTAGGCCATCCACTATTGCTTCTATGGCCACTTGTATCAAAACCCTGAGGGGTAAACCGGAGATTCGGCCTACCTATTTGAGCTGATTTTGGCATTTGATCCCTCAGTTCCATCAGCCCCAGCATCTGATCATACTTGTTAATCATGGGTAAACCTGAGGAAATATTGGGATGATCTCCAGGATATAACCCTGCCTGGCTTACCAATTGATTCTGCATTATCTGATTAAGAGGGGAACCACTAGGAAATTGGCGCATGTTTCCACCGAAAGGTGGCCCATGATTTGTTCCACTCATCTGTAACGCAGGATTGGAGAAATGAGTACGATTTTGAGGTGACAGTGCCATCTGAGCTCCCATAGCATGGTAAGGAATGTTTAAATGCCCTGTATTATGACTTGGAGAAGCTTGCTGAGATCTACCACTGGGTGGAGGATAAGAAGTAAATGAAGAGTTCGGTACCAAAATTGGCTCACTAGAAAAGTGAGGAAATTCCTGCTGCTTGTCAGGATATAAAGGTGTTCTATGCAATGGCCTTGTTTCTTGTAAGTGAGCAATTGTGGAATGTGGTTGTGATGACCACCGTTTTCCATCGTGAGTAGTCTCAGAACCATACATATGCTGATCAAACCAGTTGGGAGCCGTTTCACCAGGTTGGAGCTGGTGATGTTGTTGCTGCCTAGGCTGCTCAGGATATGAGGATGTCCTGTACAAGGCCTTTGGTTCATGTAACTGAGAAAGAGAAGAATGAGGTTGCGATGACATTCTTCTTCCATCCAGAGAACCCTCATTATCATAAGCATTCTGTTCATACCAGTTAAGAACATCGTCCTTTTGTGCCCATTCAGCTGCAGAATCTGAATAAGATATAAGATAATAAATAATTCAGTTAAGTGGAAATTTTTGCATACAGTGACAATAGAAGAAACAAGAATGCTAAAAGCCAAGATGTAAGGTCACTGGGAACTCAAAGACACACAAAACCTCATCTTAATTCATCAATCTTCAGAGCTGGATTTTACAGACAACATAGTCTGATGAAATATCATATCCAGTAAACATCTGTGCTCCACCTAAACTATTTATTTGATTACTCAGTGACCAAAGGAATCAACTCTACAGCCTAAACATATTCAAGTTTGCAAGTTTTGCCCAGCTACTTTTTTTATTCTTAAGTTTTTCTACATAGAAGAGTACCACATGATAAATAGTCATGCAACAAAAACCCTCACCTCTTTTCCATTGACATAGAAAGCTTGGACCATATTATTACAGGTTACAAATGCATGCTTGCACAATTGCAAAAATAACTTAATTTTAAATACATATGCATGCTAACGATTATCCTTTTGGTGACGGAGTTTTCCACAGTACATTACACTAATGTCATCCTCCAGAGAACAAAACAGTATATTATTACTGAGTGTTTTGATGCTGTATCATTTGTATGGTATCAGAGCTCTAATGATGGTAGATGTAGATGATTCATTTGACAATGAAAGCTTCAAGGTGTATACTAGAAATAAAAATGGTGACTTAAACTTTATATATTTCTCAACATTCCAATGTATCTAACCAACAAAGCTATTACAGAGTCTATAGGAAATTAACCACCTTATAATTATAATAACTTGATGAGGTGTTTCCTCCACAGTTAGTGGTGTGTCAATTTATGCAGTCTCTTATCATCAGAGTGTAATGGTACAACTTATGAGATATTTAGGTATGCTCTGAATCAAGGATTGTTACATGAGAACAAAGGGAAGGCTCAAATTGAGGGATACTACGCGTATTAGGCTGATATGCTAGTCAATACCAGGTCTACCATCAGATGCTGCATTGTATTCTGGAAAAGTTAGACTAAAATGTGGTTTCTAGATCAAGTGCAGAGACCGAATAACAAGCTATATCAATGTCTTATATGAACTAAGGAGAGGGCAAAAAAGTTACTTCATGAGATAAAAGTTTCGAAATGTAGATCATATGAAGTTCCATTGTGATAATCAAGCAGCTTTAACAACATGAGTAAGATTTCCTCAAGCAAATCAGCTTTTTCTTCACTTTTCAAATCAGCTTTTTTTTTTCACTTTTCAAATTAAACAAACGCCACTCCAAATTAACCTATTCCAACTTCCAAGTATTAATCCTAACACCTTTATGCTTACACTTCATATAAACAAGTATCACGAATGAGATGGCCTCGCTATAAATAATAGAATGGAAATATATTACAAATGTTAAATAAATACAAAATTAAAATCAATGAAGAAAAGGAGCAATAAGTTATGATAAAAAAAATACATGGAAAATCCATTACAATTACTCACTTTGCCTTGATCCCTGTTCACCAATATATTCTGTGCTTTTTGGTCCACTTACAACCTTGTTCAACTACCCAAAAAGAAAAAACTTAATCTTCGTATCAACATGCACAAAGCAAAACATGTGATCACATACTTGAGTATTATTATCAAAATTATAAAAGAAACATAATTATAAAGCTAAGCATAAAAAGAAACACAGAAAAAAAGATCAAAAACTATCTGTTGTGTTGGAGAAAGAAGTCATTAATTTACCTAACAAATACAATTGAATAGGCCTGAAATATCCTACGAATCAAGCTAGCCTTTCATTAAACCAATAATGTCACTTTCTTTTTTCTAACGTTCTTTTGTGGGAGATAACGACTAAAGTCCCATAAGTCTAAATTCCCTGCATACATGTTTGCATAACATGTAATTTCAACCGAACCCGTCTAGTGGAGATTTTGTTCAGTATTTCTTGCTAAACTTAATCATTTAACCAAGGTTAGGAAATCTTAATAGTCAGTCCACCAAGCTTTTTGCAAAGTTTCTAAACAGAACAAGGTTGCATGATCCAGACAATACTGATACATAGGAATGCCACAGGATTTGGATTCAACAACAGAAAAGATGTTGGCATATTACTAATTATTTCTCTCATTTTTCAAGAAGGAAACAAGGAAACAGAAAATAAAGATGAGAAAAATAATACATACAAGAATTTGATGGGGTACAACCTAGAGAGACCTACATCCACAGGCCAAATGAGGAAAACGGATAATGACAATCGAAATTAAAGTGAGCAGTAGGAAAACTCATAATGACAAATGGAAATTAAAGTGAGCAGCCACTTTAACGACTAAGAATAGGGTACATTTTCATCTTCACTTTTCCTTCCACTTTCATAATCTCCCCCTCACCACACACGTACTCATCTCCTAATACTATCGAATTTCCTTTTTGCTTCATTGTGGAACTTTCTAAGCAACATTCTAGGTTGTTATCTCGAATATATCTAACCAGGTATTATTGCTTTCCTTTTTCCATCCTGCATGATTCTATCACACTTTAGCAGTGCCTGAAAACGATGCAAGATTCTATACGAAGTATCTATATTGATTATTTCTTCAAGTGATCAACTTATTATTTGTTATTAGAAGCAGCTAACACTAATCTCAAGGACATTGCTAATAATATGAAACGCTAGTGGATTTGGTATTAGAAAAACATGGATTATTGCTCATTTTAACATACAAAAAAAAAAATCTAGAAAGAAACCACCATTCCCACTTGTCAAACTTCCAACTCTCTAGTACTAGGATGGTCAACAAGCATAGGATCACTAAAATGAAATAGAGTACGCAAAAAGATCAAGCTTCTAGCTTGATACCTTAAACTAATTTGAAACAAAATTATTTTTCATAGTCAATCAAAATTCTAGCACATCAAATGAGAACATTGAGAAACAGGACCAAATCAATTTCTTGCTTAACCTTTTTGTCACAGGAACATTGAGAAATAAAAATAAAAATAAAAATAAAAAACAAATGAAGCCGAACTATGACCTAAAATAAAGGTTCAGAAATATCAATAACATAAAAAAAAAAAAAAAAAAAAATTTTTACTTCTTTGTACGTCACAAGCCTTAACTGACTTATTTGAATCAATACAGGGTTTACTTTGTTCATATCCTACACAACGATAAACTTCATATATCATATATAATATAATATAAATATTAAAATAAATAATTTATCAATTCTTTAATGAATGCAGCAAATTTGATAATATCATCATGACAATATTTTAGTTAATTATCTAATAAAAATACAAACCACTCCAGGAGAGAATCATATTTCATAATTTAACAGCCTTACCTTCCAAAATGTAGTACTGAGATCATCAATATCAGAGAGAGATTTTAAATCCTCAGCCTGTAAATTGGAATGAGTTTCTAATAGCATCAGATCGATTTAAGAGTCAATGACGAGTACCAGTCAATATCCATTGATTTTAGGAGGGGTGGGGAAGGAAGCAGAGATTATGCCAACATTTTTATATTTAAAATTATTCTGGAAACAAAATTTGAGGTTAAAGTCAAAAGAATTATGGACATTAACCTCTTCTCTGTTGACAATGAACTCCCCATTAGACTCAAGCAAATCGTCATCATCTTCTAACCCTCCCAGCTCAACTTCTTGAACAGCACTATCCGAACCAAAAAATGCATATTGCGATGCATCAAAAACAGCACCTTCTGCATAGGGGAAAATGTTTCAACCATTAGAACTATTTAAAATGAAAAGTATAGGATGCACGGGTGATGGCATAATATCAAGTCATAATGTCAAGTTTACAAATATGTCAAACAATTATTTAAATATGTAAGACACCAAGCATTGCATAAAGTCAAAAGATACACAAGTAAGACAATTGTAAGACACTTTGTAAGACATCACACCAATTTCAAAATGTAAAGCTGCAAAAAATCGTCATAATAATCCTAATGGAAATGAGTTATTCATTGAAAGTGCAACAAGGCTTTCACTAAAATAGAAGAATTGTAAATAAAAATAATATTCATATAACAAAAGCATTGACACGTGGAGAAATAAATATCTCTTGACTCAGCACTATCTGGATTTGCACACAAAAAAAACAGTCCTGGATCAACTACCAGTGTAAAACAGATAGAGAACCATTACACAGTCACCCAACAGTCCGGTTATCAACTACAGCAGTCAACAGCAACATACCCCAAAAGATGGCAACAAAAAAATCCAATTCATATGAAATAATCAGCATATTAAACTTTCTAGAATTCATAACATCAACAAAAGGTTTTGGTTCAGCTACTCAGCATGCCGTGTAAGAACTTAGAACCTAAGAACTTAGAACCTGAAGCGTATAAGGCTACTGTGTGTGAACTGAAGATAACAACCAACAAACAGAAATGCAAAAGAACTCCTAACAATAAAAACCAGTAATATTGGATCAATTTTTTCTTAAAATTCAAATCAAATTAGTGGATAAAACAGACCAGATCTAAATGAACAAACTGAATAAAAAAAAAAACACGGACAAACACCCATCAAGATAAGGTTAAGATAGAAAATAAATTGAATCCAGGAAGATGAAGCAAACCTGTGGAAACATTCCCCAGTTGCCTAAGATCCTCTGTGTTGGGAACTCCCCCAACATCACCCCCAGTTCCAAACCCATCCATATCCACCATGAAAAGAAAGCGAAAACAAAACCCAGAAAGAAAAACCAAAATATTCAAAGAGAAAAGAGAATCCAATACAGAAAAGATTGAAACTTTAAACACTATATCTTTCTCAGTAAAACTTGAAACTTAACCCGAAGAAAAAGGGAAAAACGAAGAAGAAGAATATCCGTGCAAGCAATTGAGCGCATGAAAAAGGATTATAATTTGGATCAAAGCCAAGGAGAAAAATAGGAGGAAGAAGATAAAAGAAAAAGAGGAAGAGACTGGGGAACCCTACAAATACAAAGGAGATATAGATTGAGATTTATTTCAGAATTTTTTTTTGTTTGTGTAGAAGAACCCTAAAACCGGAACCGGAATACGACTAATCGATAAATATTTTATAAACAGCAGTTATGGACAGATTTATTTATATGTGCATTCTAACAAAATTTACATGATTGTTAATATCTATTAAACTGACAAATAATTTTAATATAAATAAATAGTATATAATGTAATGTTTATTCAAATCATTTCATTAAATTAGTGTTGATTTTTATAAAAATTATTTTAAAAACTAGTAAAAAGTATTTTGTATTAACCGATAGTTTAAATTACGTTGAAATATATATTATTTAATTTTTTTCAATAGTTAGTATATTTAGTATTTTAACTTTGTGCATTATCATAGATATTTATAAATATAAATGCAAATTTCTCTTTCCTATATCCATATCTATATATATATATATATATATATATATATCTTTATATCTATAAATACATCTATCCCTTTTATCTACATTTATTTTTTAATTTTACTTTTCAAATAATATTTTTGAATTAAATATCTATTTTATCAATATTATCTTTTAAGTAACTATTTATTTAAATTTCTATTTTTAATAACTAATGACAACTTATAAAAAAACTATAAATGTAAATGACTTATTTTTATAATTATTTTTAATAAAAAGTATTTTATAGTTTAACTAACTTTTGCTATAAAAGAAGTGATAATATTCTTTATGTGAAATTGTCTTTGAATTTAAATGAGTATAATATGTCTAGTATTTGATTTTTTTTAAAATACATTATTTTTTTAATTGTTTATATTTTTTTTCAATTTTGTCTTTTAAATAATTTTCTTAAATTATTTGAAGATTTTCTTTTTTGATGTGCACATATATTTTTCCAATTTACTCTATAAATAATTTTTTAAATTAAAAGAATTATTTTATCAACATTATCGTCTAAGTGACCATTTGTTTAAATTTTTAAATTTTATATTTTTAATAACTGCTAACAACTTATAAAAAAACTATGCAAATTATTTATTTTTTAATAAAAAATACTTTTTATTTTTATTAACTTTTTGTATAAAACAAAAGTGGGTTATATTTTTTTTTATGTGAATTTGTCTTTAATGAATATGAATATGTATATAAATTTTTAAAATTCAATAAATAAATATATATATATATATATATATATATATATATATTGATTTACATTTTTAAAATACTTATAATTTATTATATAATCTAATAAACTTAATATTTAGTTTTCACTTTAACTTTTTCTCTTTCCCTCTTTCACTATAAAACCTTAAAAGATATAATAATATTATATATATATATATATATATATATATATATATATGGTTTTCTTTTATTTTGATATATTGATTTGTTAATTATTTTAGAAGATCTATTTTATTTAAAATATTATATTTCAAAGAATTATTAAAGAGATATTCAAAATACATATTTGAATATATATATTCAAATGATATTCAAAGAAATATTCAAAGAATTATTAAGAAGGTATTTAAGATAATATATATATATATATATATATATATATATATATATATATTATCACATATTTAAATGTTAAAGTATATTTTAAATATCTTTTTAATAATTTTTTGAAATATAATATTTTAAATAAAATAGATCTTCTAAAATAATTAACAAATTAATATGTCTTTTATCAGAATAAAAGAACGCCTTTTATTTATATATATATATATATAATTTAATATTGTTATATGACATTATAAATTTTAAATGATTATAAAGTGTATGGGAATTAACTTTACCTTATATTTGGATAAGGATGTTGATAATTTTAAGAAATTGAAATATTTGATATTTAAATTACTTATAATTGAATTCTCGTTATTTTTGAATAATTAGTTTGAATTATGTAATTGAAATATTTTATATTTCAATTTCATTTTTGGGTTTGACTTAATTTAGTTTGATCTTTAATTCGGTTAGAGCTATTAAAACGGGTAATCCGACTCGACCCAGCTCAACCCATCACGGGTTGATGATATAGTGAACCAATCCAACCCGGCTCACTTCTTAGCGAGCTAAAAAAATTTGAACCCGGTCCGGTCCACCACGGGTTGGTGGGTTAAACGGGTTGATTCACGGGTTCACTTAATTAAAAAAAAATTATTTTTTTTATTTATTTTTTGAATCAAAACTAAATTATAATTCTAATTAAAATCTAAATAAACTTTAATACAATCCAAATACAAACCAAAATAAAAAAATACAAATTATTTATGTGTTGGCTAAAAAAAACTCTTGTGTACCCTTTTATCTGCGGGTTGGTGAGCCAACCCGGCTCACCACGGGTTCAACCTGGATGAGCCGAGTTTTAGATGAGTCGGGTCAAAAATTAACCCGTATTAAAATTTGTAAAAAAATTTCAACCTAACCCGACCCGAACCCGTGGTGAGTCGGGTTGGCTCGTGGGTTTCAACTCATTTTGACAGCTCTAAATTTGGTATTACTCGTCTTGACCTTTGGTTCAAGTCGACCCGAGAGATTCGACTTTAGTTGGTTCAACCTAGGTTGATTCAGATCAATTCAACATCGACATAATTTGAATCGATTTGTCCTCAAACGATTCGGCTCGAGTGGACACGACTCAACCTTCAACTAGAGTAGATTACTTTAATCTTTATGTCTAGGCCAACTCAAATAGACCTTCGGCTCGGACCGACCCTTCTCGACTTTCGTCCCGAGCTGACTCGTGTTTACCTTCATCCCGGGTCAACCTTCGACCTAGACCGACCTGACTCGACCTTTTATCCAGACCAACTTGACTCGACCTTCGACTTAAGTCGTCTCGTCTCAACTTTTGGCTAAGGTCGCCTAGTCCCGACCTTTAGCATAGTCTAACTCGGTTCGCCTTTTGGCTTGGCTCGACCTTTTGCCCTACTTGGTCTGGCTTGATTTTCGACCTGAAATGGCTCGACCTTCGGCTTAGACCAGCCCAACTCGACTTGGGGCCTTGGCCAGCCCGGCTTGACCTACGGTCTAGGTCGAATCGGCTTGATTTTCGGTTCAAGCTAAATCGAATTGACCTTTGTCCCGGGCCGACTTGGCTCGACTTTCTTCTTTAGCTAACTCAACTCGACTTTTGACCTGGCTCAATGTTTGGCCTAGCCCGTTCGGCCTTTGACCAGGCCCGACCTTCGGCCTGGTTCAGCCTGGCTCGACCTTCAAATTTGGCCGACCCGACTCGACCTTCGGCCTGGCTAGACCTTTAACTCGAACTGACTCGTCTCGACTTTCTGCCTAACATGACTCGACATTTTGGACATGTGAACTTTTTTTGCCCTAACCAATGAGCAATTTCTTAACTTACGAGTTTCAATTTTCTTTTTTTTTAGTGAATTTCAAATTCTACTATTTTAGTTATTTGAAATAACTTCTTAAAATTCCTCAATTTCAATTTCCTTTTAATTTCCTTATCCAAATATATATTTTTTCTTGAAAGAATTTCAAATTCTCCAAATAAATGAATTACTCTCTTAAACTACCACATTCAAACACACCATTAAGGTATTTTGTGCAATTAGCTTGTATGTAGGACTTACTGAAGGTGAGCCTCAGCTTTTTGAGTGTATGTTGAGGGATGAGACTCCTTACATCTTACATAAGCTAGTGATCAAACTTGAAAACCGTAGAAGCTTAGTTGTGCCTTTCGTTATAGGATGGGAGATGATTATCTTATGAATCTCCTCTATAATAATGTCACCCACATCCATCATATAGCATCTTCATGATGTAACAGATTAATTAGGTCGTGTCCATAGTTATCCATGAGACATGTGAGTTTGGTGTCACATTTGAGAAGAGGAATGTGACCTAAATTATTAGCTACATATAGTTGTGCAACTATCTGCTTAGGCGTGACATTCTTCATCATGGCTTGAAATTTTTCCCTCTATATCCTCATCAATTATATATATATATATATATATATATATATATATATATATATATATATATATATATATTAATATTTT
>Ga0214543_1006096_pt1 | contig 21709 bp, 5 predicted proteins | sample CNSS2metaG_FD_160094 | JGI IMG/M metagenome (GOLD analysis project Ga0214543, IMG submission 160094) | Root nodule microbial communities from cowpea collected in UCLA plant growth center, Los Angeles, California, USA - CNSS2 | ecosystem: Host-associated > Plants > Roots > Nodule | place: USA... | reverse complement strand
ATTATTATTTATATTAAAAAAAAAACACACACATACACACATATATATATATATATATATATATATATATATATATATATATATATATATATATATATATATATATATATATAAATAAAGTGTTGAGGATCGATTTTAAGTTAGAAAGATACAAATTATTATTATTGGAAGTGAATGTTAGTAAAGCTAGATACTCACCGTCCCGCAAAATTCGCAATTTACGTGGATGTGAGTTTATTTATTTATTTGATAAATTTCTAATGCGAGTTTTTTTTCTTTTTTTTTAATATCTGTCTGCATAATCTATGCGTTAAAAGAATTTATTCGTAGACTTCCACACGAAGTTTAATTGAGTTTTTATTTTGTTTTTAAGGAGTTGAAACCGACAATAAAATTTCATTTAAAGTAAGTATCCATCTAAATTACTCATTCTTTTAACCGATATCATATATTTTTTCTTTTGCGAAACAAAAAAAAAAACTAGCTCAGACTAAAGTAATAAGAATTGATAGAAAGAATGACACTGTAACGTTCCATTTAATTATTAAACGAAATTAAAGGAAACGTCACGCGATAAAGTATAGCAGCGTAGTTTTGGGGTCCTTAACGCAATCCCTACAACCTGGCACGCCACGAGGCCAACATAAATCAGATACAATTCTAACAAAGGGTATAGAGTAAGAAATCATAAGACGATACAGGGGCCGTAGCCCTAAAGAAATCATGAATAAAATGACTCCAGCCCAGATGGCTAAGCTGCTGAATCACCATTCCCTTGCTGACCACGAGAATCTCGCCCATCTGCTCCCATCAACCAAGTCGATGATCATCGCAAGAAAGAAAAACCACATACAAGACAACCATACAACAAACAGGGTAAGCTAGAGCCAACAACTTATGCATCATACAGTCCAATATATATGTTCATCATCTCGTATCCATGTAACAACCAAACATGCTATGACTCTTCACTCAATACACTACGACTCGACTCGACTCATCTGGATACGTATAACTTAGTCGGATTCAGCGGATGCTTGCACTTGTGGTGGATACCTCTGCTCGACCCTGAGCGGCTCACCCCCGAGTTATGTGTTACAAGTGTTACGATGAATCAAATCTCCCTCACCACAAGGTTAGCCCTTGATGAATTTTAGGCCTCCTGCTACTCTCACCACAGGGGTCAGTCCGCTCTAAGTGAGACTAACTGGCCCCTTAGAGTGTCAGGATGCAGTCCTTACCTTGAATCCTTACCTAGTTATACAGATGGGACACCACCATGGACACCCACTAACAGGGTGAAAGTCTCACCTAGAGACCCCAAGGAATTATACACTGACACGGACCAGCATACATATACAACCAGGGATTTGTACATACATTGCACATAAGGTTTCAACCCAAAACCCACAACAAAACTCCATTTCTCATATGTTGAATCATTACCAACTCATTATTCTCGATCATGAGTAAGGTGTTTCTCCTCATGCCAACCATACCAAAGCTTTACCAACCACCAAGATTCATTATTGCTCATACCAAGTTTGTGACCCCACACACACACATATGTAACCAACTCATCATATACAAGTCATGTAGAGATCATGCCAACTTTCATGCCAAACCCATCATTTGTAATCCAGGAATCATACTACGTATACCTCATACTCCATTATATACATATCACTCATCATGCATTCATACCCAACCAAAACAGACCATTCAAGAACAAACAAATATTCAATCACAGCACTGCCTCGCCCAGCACCTCGCTCAGGTTGAGGGGTCTCGCTCAGGCGAGACAGTCTCTCCCAGACGAGTCCCCTTCCGCCTAGGCGAGGGCTCAACAGGAACAAGAAAGCAACGCGGGTCTCGCTTAAGCGAGATCCCTCTCTCGCCTGGGCGAGTTGTGTGCTCGCTCAAAACACACCCTGGTCGCCTAAGCGACCACTCGCTCAGAAAGCTCTGGGCGAGCCTCTGCACATCTCGCCTGGGCGAGTCAAGCTCGCCTGGGCGAGTCTATCAGTGTCTGCCACTGTTCGCACCTGCAACGCGCATTCACGCACCCAACAGAGGTTCCAGTCAAATCCAGACATTCATAGCAATGCACAATCTCAAAGAATTCTCAAACCACGACAATACAAGCTAAACACATCACACAAGAAAGATTCTAGCTTCCCTTACCTGGAATAAGCTAGCAAAACGATCCGACACTCTCTCGCTATCGAACGCTCGAGCACAACAGTTCAAGGAACGAACGGAAGACCTGGAAAGATAGCGAGACAGAAGCACGGTATGAGTCACTTGGAACCCTAGCTGTGAAAGGAACGAAATGAACAATAGAGACGAGCATGGGCTAGCCAATTACTTACCTGGAGTAGGAGACAACTTCGAACTAGCTCGACAACGGCAAGAACCTAACCCTAGCAGAACGTACTTTTGGCGCACTAAGGAAGGTGACGGCTACGATTCTAAAAGAGTGAAAGTGAGTGTGGGATTAGGGCAACATAGTAGGATCTTATATGCTGGGCCAACCCTTAGGCCCACTTACAAGGGCAACCCTTTTAGTTTAGGGCAGAAAAATAAAAAGGGGCCTTACAGATACACATTCTTTATAACCAATTTGTTCAATTTGTATTTATAATAGTTTATTTTCTTTATTATTATTTTTTAAACATTTTGTTCTTATTTTCTAAATTGTTAGTGTCTATTACGAGTTTTTCTTTCATTGATGATTCGCAATATTTAAATCTCTAGTAATTTGTAAATGGATAATGATAATATGATTATCATCTTTTGACTCTCAATCTTTTACTTTTAAACATAGTTTAATATAAGTTATTGATTAATGTATCACTATTTTTTCCTTTAAAATAATCAATGACTCACACTAAATCCACGTCAAAGAGTAAATGAAGAGAGTAAAAAAATAAGAATCATGGTATAATTTTTCTTTATAAATAGTTTTGTTTTTAATTTTTTGTTAAAAACGTTTCAAATAAATTAATCAATTCTTTATATTCCTTTTTAACTTTTGGCATTTTAATTATGTTTCATACGGTGTATTCTAACAAAAATATTATAAAACATTTGTTATCGAATTAATTTATTCAATGTATTTTCGATAAAAATATTATAAAAATTAATTTACCATATTGAAATTGAAAAATATGTTTGATTATTAGCCTACAAATAAAAAATTACAAAATTATTTTTTTATTAATTAAATTTATTATTTAATTATTAAAATTATTGGAAAACATATCCAATCTAAAAAAAATACTAATAGACAAAAAAAGAAATAACTAATATTTAATACGACATTTAATATTGTCTATAATTTTATTTTATTTTTTATAAATTGAGCTGATTAGTAATATTATAAAATGTAAGACGTTGCCTTACTAAAGGGCCTAAGGTCAGTCCACTAGGGACCTCTAGAACCCCCATCTCCCGTCACTAACTCTCATTTCTGTTTTCTTTCCAAAAACAATCCACCTCTTTTCTCCCTTCTGAAACAGAAGCTCTGCTAGTCCACAATAATATCCTCCCTTGAGCTTACTAAACGTTATCCTCTGCGTAACTAACACTCTAAACTCATGCCCCCTTTCATTTCTTTTATGTTTGGAAGCTTCAGTTCCACTTTAACCTCTACTAGGGTCTCTGTTTTCACCTCCTCTGGTTCTGTTTTCCAGCTCTGTAAGTTGTAATCGTGTCGTAGTGCTCTTCTTCTGAGGCTTGTTCTTGGGTTAGCACCTGTCAAGGTAAGGGAAGCTATAACTCCTTCTTTTTCTTTGAAATAAAGTGTACTTATTTTTGTTATAGAATTGGTTGAGTATGTTTGATTGATGATTGCATTGAATGGGGATGAATTTCATGTCTGGGTTTCTATGGGTTAGAGAATTTTAGGTAGTTTAGAATGCAATTGGAATGAGGGATATTGATTGTTGCAATTGTTCAGTTTGGTATCATCTATAAACCACTTTGAGAAGATAAAAGTGCAAGATACCAAATTGTACAGTGGAACAAGTCAAAATCTCACAACCAAGAAGCATATGGTCTGGTGCTACTCATTTTTCTGCACTGCATACTTTTCATAAAATGAAGACTCCTACTTCGTTAACCGTTAGATCGAATTGAAATCTTAACAGCTGATCCTTAACACAGTTCTTAACTTTGACCAGTCAGATTTTGAATTGAAGCTCTATAGTGAGAGCAGTTTTTATCGCAAGGTCCTTGTAGTTTGGTTGTTGACAACATTGACCTTTTTTGCTTGTTTGGTGCATAACTTTCTCTGTAGTTATTCAATAAGTTGGTTCTTGTTTCATTTGGTTCTTGATTCAATAATATTTAATTTGAATATAAATACAAAATTTTTGGAGCTTTACACAAGCTGCAGTTTTATTTATAAAATCCCAAATAGTTTGCATAATGTGTTGTTAAGTTGGATTGGATAAAAATTATAAGAATTAGTTATTTTCCAAGAGAGACATATGTTATATGGTTTTTAATATGTGTTTTCAAATGCTTGTGTGAGAATATAGGAGATCCCATGGGGGAGATCCTATTTGATTTAATTAGTAGTGTGTTCATTGATGTAAGAAGTCAGTACTGGAGGTTTATCTTGATACACTAATGTTCATTCAAGACTCATGTAGAGTGGCATGAGTCATGTGGTGAGAGGGACAAGAGGTCCTGTCTTTAAGAACAACCTCATGGTTCTTATGACGGTTAAATGGACTAACCTTGTGTGGTAGGGTGAGATCCATTGACAATGACTCTGCAGGTAGTAGAGGTCACCACAAGTGAAAAAACCACCAAGAATCATACATCAATGTCTAGATCCGGATAATTGAGTCTAGAGTGTCATTTGGTGTGATGGGTTAGTTGATATTGCTTAGCTTGGTGTAATTGGTACGTTGTTTTACAATTCTTTTAAGTGTTATATATATATATATATATATATATATATATATATATATATATATATATATATATGTATGTATTTCTTTTTCTTTTTGCAATTAACTCACCTTTTCCCTGCTTGTGTTATGTTTTCTTGTGATGTTTTTCTTTTTGCAATGATCACCAAATATTTGGTGTGAGCAGATGTGGGAGCTCGCGATGATCGTAGTGAGGATGAAGATGTTGCAATTTAGTTATGCTCTATGATGGAACCCCTTTTTAAGTACTGATATCTTGTAGTTTTTTGCTTTGTGAGCAAATTTTCAATTTAGACTAATTTGTGTTTAAATTCTGTTTAAGACATGTGTTTTGTGTCTTAGTTTTTCTGTTCAATATATTTTGGATGACTCTAAAAGATTAATTCTGATATACTTATGCCTTGACTCTATTTTATTATGATTATGCGACTTTTTATTTATTAGATTTATCTATTAAATAAATGTCACAGCTCCCATAACTGTCACCTCTCACTCCTCCTCATCTCCCTCTTATTTCTTTTCCTTTTCCTTTTAGTCCACCTCTTCCTTTTCTCACCTCAACAACCTCAGTTGTTGCACCTCCGTGTCACCAAGTGCCTTTGTCGCGTTCTCTTTGAGTCGTCAACAACTCATCGTAGAGCCTTCACCTCTTCCTTTTTTTCTTCTTTTATTTTTCTGTTCTTTTATTCGACGTATTTTTCTCTTCTTCTTTTATTTTATTTTGCTTCTCACCATACCCCTTTTGATATAAAAAAAATTCATCATACTTGACGAAAAATTTGTAATTTACAAATTGTAATTTATTGACGGACTTTGTCAACAAATTTTATGATGATAATTGTGATTATAAGTTATAATTTAAATGATAATATCGACAAAAATACCTGTCAAAAAATTAGATTTAAGATTCGTTAAAAAAATTACTGAGTTTATTGATAATTTATTATTTTCAATACTAATCTGTGAATAATTACAAAAATTTGTATAATTTATGACATGTTACTAAATAATACTTAAAAGGATAAGAGATAGAGTAAGAATTTTAGAGAAATAATTCAATCTCATAAAACAAAGTTGTAAATTAATAAAGAAAAATAATGAGGATTTAAGTTGCACATATGAATAAAAAAGGATAAGAGAAAGAGTTTTACAATAATCATATATGAAATTGTAGAACAAATAAATTATATAGTAACAGTGAAATTTAACTTCTGTACAAATAATTGCTAAGTATCTATTATTTCCGACACAGTAGGAGACAAAAAAATTAATATAATTAAAGTGATTCGAGAAATTTGGAAAAAGAGAGTTATAAACTGAAAATGCATGCAAATAAGAGATGAAAAGGAAAAAAAATAGAGGAGATTCATAATTTCACAAAAAATTTGATTAAAATGTCAGTTTTATTTGATTTCAAAATTTTATTTTCTATTTCATTATAAATGAGTTTGACTATGTAAAATTATTTTTACATAATTTCTCATTTCATAATAATTCGATTACCTATTTCTCAATATATTTTGAAGTGATTTTTCTTTTATTAGAAGTATTTATTGCTTAAAAAATATTGGAAAATAAGCACCCAAAAACATTACCAACTGCATATTTAGACATACTCACATCTTTGACATCTTTCACATCACAAGCCAAAGAAAAACACATCAGAGGATCCATTATTCTTTCAAAAGGAAGTTCCAAACATTATGTAAGTAACAACCCGCATGCCCAATTAAAAATGATAAACTACAAACTTTACGACATGATTCAACGACTTGTATTTTAATGTTTTCTATCACACATCACTCACATGTAAAGGTCAGTCGAATCATTCCGACAACACATAAGAATAAATAAAAATAATAATATTCTTATTATTATATATCATTTAAAAGTTAGATTTAAATATTGGTTTATGAAAACATTAAAAAATAATAATAAATTCTACGATTAATCGAGCATTTTCCAATATCAAAATAAAAGAATATGGAAACATATCCGATAATTGAAAACAGTAGATGAAAAATATTGGTATCTACTCTTCCAAAGTTCCAACTCTAAAGAACCCAAATGTTTTCTCTTGATTTTCTCCTTAAAGAGAGAAATGAGCATGAATCATAATTAAGACTGCTCACATACTATGATCTTAATCTTTTATGTAACTTTTATCAGTTACTTAATTTTAATATTTATAATTTGTTTATCCAATTATAATATTATTGATATCTATACATTTAATTTATCATTATATATATATATATATATATATATATATATATAACTCTAATTACTAACATTTAATATATTTTTTACTCTAAAAAATATTTTTTGGAAAGAAAATCGTAACAAATCACACGTTTCAAAAAAAATAATATTTCATATGTACGATGAATGACGATTGACGAGTTTTTAAAACCAATTTTGGCACATAAATAGCTTTTCATTTTTCACCGAGTCTCTATTGAGCGTGAGTTCCTCTGCATTATAAAATAACCTTTGAACTTTCCAAAAAGCTGAAAAAAGAGAGATAAGAAAACGATGGGTGCTTGCTTTGGTTCGGAGTTTACTTATTAGAATATAAATTTTGTTACTTTTTATAAACTGTTGTTACTTACACTGGGCACACTAATTAAAAAAAAGTTAAACGAATTAAATAACATGCAACAACACTGTCATTTTCTTTTTCTTTTTGTATTTGATTGGATGTATGACCCGTAGAATCATACCATACTTTTGTTTTTCTGTCACTTAGTCTCTTCTAATTAATTAATGTAGACACTAATATATAATAATGAATTATTTAATTACTGTACTAACTCATCGAATTATATATAATAAAAAGTACATGTCCAAAGAACAAGTCAAAATCCTTTTTATCTCTTTCCTTACCATAATTTTGAAGAAATAAACAAAAATACAGATTTGTCCCACATAATATCATTTTCTTATTTTTATAATAAAAACTAATATTAAATGTATTTTTAGTTTTAATTTTAATAAAAATTAAAATTAAAAATTTTGGTCAAAAATTGCCTTTAAACTTATAAATATATAGATTTAATTATTTTAACCAAACTTTCTTAAATTTATTTAAAGTTTTAAACATGTTTTTTACTCAATTTTAAAGTAAAAATATGTGAAATAATATAAATAATTTAAATATTTTCATAAAATTGAAACATTAAATAAATTTAAATAAATTTAACTAAATTTAATTGAAAGTAAAAATATATATAATAATATAAACAATTTAAATATTCTCATAAAATTAAAACATTAAATAAATTAATTAAATTTAATTAAAATTAAAAATATGTAAAACGATATAAATAATTTAAATATTTAAATATTCTCATTGAAAGGTGAGATAAATTTAACCAAATTTAATTGAAATGATTAAATTTATATAATTTTAAAAATAGAAAACTAGATCGATCTAAAATTGATTTAATATTTACAAACAAAATTGCATTTAACCCTAAAAAGTAATCAGATTTAATGATTTTATATTGTCAATATGAAAGAACTTTACAATCAATTAATTAAAATTATTATCGATAGAATTATTAAAGAATAAGTCAATAAATATATCACACGTTACGAATACTATGTGTAGATAAACATTGCTTTCATTATGGTACATAAATATATTTCATGAAAATAATTTTTGAAAAGTGATGAAGCGGCACGAAAGATACCCTTCAACTAAAGCGGAATGAAACGAAGCAAAAGAGCGTCAAAACGAGTAGAACACGCGTCGTTTGACGTTGAAAAATAATAAATCTCTCTGGGTCACTGTTGGTCTGTTTTTTATTTTTATTTTTAAAATTTTGTAGTTGGTTGTTGTCATTCCCCAATAATCCTCTCCATTGCCGAATTCACCTTTTTCAATAGAACGGACCGAACACGGCAAAACCAACGCACTTTACGCCAAAGCACCGAAATGAGTCGCATCGAGCTTCATTGAGCTCTGCTGGATCTGTTGCTACTGTTTCTTTGATTTTTTTATTTTTTTCTGTTGAATTGAACTACTCAGGCTACTGAATTAATGGATCCGAGAGGTTTAGTGATATTAGTGGCGATTGTAGTTGCGGAAATTAGTTGCGTTGCCGACGGAAATTTAGTGTTTCCGGTGGAGCGTCAGAAAAGGAGTTTAAGCGCTATCAAAGCTTACGATGCTCAACGTCGAGGTCGAATTCTCTCCGCCGTGGATCTCAACCTTGGCGGCAATGGAGTCCCTACTCGGACTGGGTGCGTTTCTTTTGCTTCTTTATTACCAGTGCTTTAACCGGATGAATATTTGTCTGCGGATGACTAAAATTCGTAGGAACTAAATATTTTTTTAATGTATAAAATATTTTTTTAGATTTAGAATTAATGTCTTTAATCGTACTATATGGTTATTTCTAAATTCAAACATATGGTATCTCGAGAAAATTAAGTATATAGTTGTAGATAATAATAATACAAGGAAAATAGAGTGAGATAGTTAATCAGATTTTTTTCACCGAGTTAGTTGTGGGGGTAGTGTTTGAATGTACGTTGTAAGGACAGAATTTGGCGAGTTTTGAGGATTCGTAACCTGTAAGTTGGGAATTCTGATTTGTAGTATAGGAGTAGGTTTAATTACTATGATTTTTGAGGGAGCTAGCAGCGGGTTTCTTTACTTTCATGCTTATGTTGTTGTTTATTTGGTTTAGTCTGTATTATACAAAACTTGGGATTGGCTCTCCTCCGAAGGATTATTATGTGCAAGTTGATACAGGAAGTGACATTCTGTGGGTGAATTGCGTTGAGTGCTCGAGATGTCCCAAGAAAAGTGATCTCGGTGTACGTTTTAAAGTTTTAAACTTTTTCCTCAGTTTGCAGATTCAAATTCTGAATCGATGACTTTGATCCCTTGTTGAATTTCCTATTTTTGTGGTTGTTGCAACAGATAGAATTGACTCTTTATGATCCGAAGAGCTCTGAAACTGCACAGCTGGTTTCTTGTGACCAAGAATTTTGCGCTGCCACGTATGATGGTCCAATGCCTGGGTGCAAGTCTGAAATTCCATGCCCCTATAGCATAACTTATGGAGACGGAAGTGCAACTTCTGGATACTATGTCCAGGATTATCTTACTTATAACCGTGTCAATGGAAATCTTCAGACTACGCCACAAAATAGCAGCATCATTTTTGGGTGAGAATTATTACGATTACTAAGTACCAATGTTTTAACTTCTCACTAAATTTTTTTATTGTTGTCTTATGATAGTTTTTAGGCCGTGTCTGGTGTTCAATCAGAGTAGGGGTTTCTATGAGAGAATTATCTTGGTTCTGAACACAATTTCCATTCGTTTGAGTCATTTATTTCTGGTTATGTGAAAACTTTGTACTCAAGTAGGAAGTCTCACTATACTATTTTTAATTAGAAATATTCAGGTTAATAAGTTCCTTGGTTGATATAGATTAAAGAAAAATGTTGCCATTTCAACTTTTTCTCCTGTTTATATTTCTATGGTTAATCTTTTGCTGACAGGTGTGGCGCTGTACAATCTGGGACATTGGGTTCATCTTCTGAACAAGCCCTTGACGGAATAATGGGTTTTGGACAAGCAAATTCCTCTGTACTTTCACAGCTTGCTGCATCTAGAAAGGTGAAAAAAATATTTTCACATTGCCTTGACAATATTCGTGGTGGTGGAATATTTGCCATCGGGGAAGTGGTGGAACCAAAAGTCAGTACAACTCCATTGGTACCAAGAATGTATGTACGGTAACTTAGTATTTCACTCTCATACTATTATATTGGTTATGAGATAAATCTAACGGTAAATTTGATGGTCACGCCATATTGGAACTACCAATAATGAATTGTCTTCTGAATAACTTCATGTGATGTTCACAAGATATTTCAGTTGGTTGGGTTGTTCTATAATTGAAGTAAAGAGCAGTGCTTAATATTATTTGAAGGTAGAAAATTCCCTTGAGTGCTGAATCTGCGTGGTTCTTTTTTTCTCCATTTGGACATTTAAAATTTGATATAATACATTTATAAAAGTTTCAGAAAATGAAGTCACGAAGATATAATTTCAAAGCTAATGTTATAAATGCTTGATACGAGAGTGGAATACAGCATTCACACCAATGATACCTAATATTGCTTTACGTCAATGTCATTAGTGCAGGAATATTGAGCAGCACCTTCTCAAACTTTTTGTCTTTTATTGCCCCTTTTGGATCCTGTTGGGACCATTTTAACTTTAAATTTTTAAAAATAATTGGCATGTAGGAAATTCCATCCATCTCACTACTAGTATTTATGTGTGATCAGGCCACACAATAAAGGCCTTCCTTCTGTTTCTGTTTTGTTTTTATGGCTTTCGGTTTTATGAAAGTATATTCATGTGAGACCTCTGGTTTGAGTTGTGAAATGTTTTCTCAAGTACTTACAATGTATAATGTTTTGATATTCAGTTCATTCAGATTTTGAGTTAAAAAAGTTATGCCATAACTGTTATCTTTTGACCATTATAGGGCACACTATAACGTGGTTTTGAAGACTATTGACGTTGACGGAGATACTCTACAGCTTCCCTCAGATATATTTGATTCTGGAAATGGGAGGGGGACAGTAATAGATAGTGGAACAACCTTGGCTTATCTTCCTGGCTTAGTTTATGACCAACTGATGCAAAAGGTAAGTGTATCTATAAAGGTTTAACTGAATCAATATTTCCACTTGAGTATTCATTGATGTTCTTTATGATAGGTTTTGACCCGGCAGCCTGGACTGAAATTATATCTTGTTGAACAACAATTTAGTTGTTTTCAGTATGCTGGAAAGTATGACGCTTATCTTTGTGACATTCTTTTTTATTTAAAATTTACATTTATCTTCGATAATGGAACAAGTATTGGTTTACTCCTCATTGTTTTTAACTGACGTACAATATTGCGTAACTCATCTGAGATACTTTAGGTTTATTTTCTTGGTTGTTTAGTTCATAGCGTTTGATGTGTCAACTTCATATTTCTATTTAAATGTATCGTCGTAAATATCCATCCATGACTGTTTGAGAGTGTCCGGCCATCCAATATTCTGAAAACTGAAGGAGGAAAAAGATTGTGATAAAATAAAGGACACAAGGCAGTAGTAATTAGGATAAGAGGTTGTGTAATAAAATTTGTGTGCTTTAGCAAGGATGGAGCTTTGACATATGTTGACCTTTTGACTTTAAAATTACCGATTAGCTTCTTAATGAAGTGAATGTATTGTGTGCTATTAGTCCTTTTTTTACAGAAAAATGCATGACAATCACCTTAACCGGTCCTTTGAATTTTCTGTGTTGGGGTTTTTATTATTTGCCCCTTTTCTTTGTTTCTGAAGGGAGCTGTTGAGTGGGTTGGATAATTATGTACAAAGAATCTCATGTTTGACTATTTAGGTACAGAAGAAGTATATAAACTTTTTGTTGATACCTTAAAAATAACTATATTTCAAAAGAATCGTCAATTAAAAATGTTTTTTTTTTTTTTTAAATAGTAACTTGGTATTCATTGTTCAAATGTGGGTAATTAAAATGCATTTCTCTTTTTTACAATTCAATTTCCTTAGTTCACGAAGGAAACAAGTGCATCGTAAGTGTCTAGCATATGCGGCCCTTATTTTATTGATTGTTGTAATCATGCAGTGTTGATCGTGGATTTCCAGTCGTCAACTTTCATTTTGAGGATTCTCTTTATCTGACAGTTTATCCTCACGACTACCTGTTTCCGTTTAATGTGAGTAGCAACATCTTTTCATTGTAGATGTACTCAGCTTCTTATTTGTGAAGCTTTGTCTGCCAGATACTCAAATACTCAATTGACAAAAGTGCTTTTTAATCTGAAGTTAACTTGTTGTCTGAACTGGTTTCTCAATTTCTTCGATGTACCCGATTATTTCTGTGGTTTATTATACAAATTAAATTCCATGTATAATTATTGAGCAATTTTCTGTATGAAATTTAAAGGTATCTATTGTTCAATTTCAACTATAATGATGGTTTAAAATTTTAATCGGCATCTAGATAATGTCATCTAGATAATGTTATTGATATAGTTTGTATCTTTTGAATCTATTTGAGTACTTTGGGTTGATAAGATCAATTACTAGAATTTGATTATAGTGTTTCCTAATATTAATTTGTGCTTGATTGACCCAGGGCGGTATGTGGTGTATCGGCTGGCAGAAAAGTGTGACACAAACCAAGAATGGAAAGGACATGACCCTTCTTGGAGGTAATATTTAGAATTAAATGACACTTTATAAATTAATCCATCAACATAGTGTAAGTTTACCAAACAAAATTTGTGCATGAGTCAAATTCTGATTGTTAAGATATCAGGGTCATTAATTTATTAGTGTTACTGTTATTGAGCTTCGATTTGTACTAGTAATAATATATTTGTTACAAATAGGTGTATTAGGTTAAGTATATCACATCCTATCAATAATATGTTTGTAATTGTTGGTTATCTCTTTCTTTTCTCTTTCTTCCACAACTAGAGCCCATAATTCCAACAATGGTGAGGGTTCATCTTACAGCTTATCATCTATTCCATAATTTGTGTTGAATGAAGTACACTTTTGCAAGCTTACTTTTGGACCTTTACCTTTTCTGTTGCTATGTCTGTGTAACTGAAGCTAGTTCTATTTATTTTGTAAATCTTTTCTTTTGTCACCTTTGGATCTCAATATCATTAACTTTGAATTATTTTCAATTGCAGATTTGGTGCTATCCAACAAACTAGTGATATATGATCTTGAAAATATGGCCATTGGATGGACCGACTACAATTGTGAGTACCAATCAGCGTCTCATAACGTTTTGTTTCCTACTTTGTTGCTGTTGCATCTGTTCCCTTTTAGTTGTCCGATAAAATAGTAAAAATTATTTGATTTTTTTTTTTTTAATTTCAATACAATATTTAGTACAGTACCTTTCCGATTATGCCCAACTGCTAAATATTTTACTCATTATAATTGAGAGGAATAAACATAATGGAGTCTATTATTAAGTAAAAAACAATTTTTGATGTAAATTGGAGTAATAGTTACATCTCGTAAGTTGTGTATAGTTGAAATCACGTAGCTTGTTTCCTTTTAGTACTCCTTAATTTAAATTAATTTCATCATACTTAGCCAAAACCTACTCCCGTATGATATGTTTTAGAGGTTTATTTTTGGGTACTACTTCTTTAGCTAGAGAGAATCTTCAATTATATTGCCTTTGCATCTAATTTTAAAACATTTACCATAAGAAATTAAGTGTGCCACATGTTAGTCTATTTTGTTGTAAACGGATCTCTTGGGGGTTATATTTTTTGTCGTTGCAACTTTTACTGTTGCCCCAAGCTAATTTCGAACACGCCCTATTAATATAGGACTTTAGGCCTAAGAAAATTAACTGATTTTTTTTAAACACTGAGCCCTACTTTTGTTTCATCTTTTGAGGTTCTAAATATGATAGTTCAAAATTTGTTGTTGATGATGTTGAGAGCCTCAAAGAGTTAAAAGGTTTTCCTAAGAGGCTGATTTACATTATTAAAATATATTGAAGTGTCGCATATATTAATATTACAAGAGGATGTTATAATTTTTAAAATTAAGTAGAGTTATGTAACTCAAGCAACGGGAAAGGTTATTAATGAATTTTTTTAGGTGGAGAGTTTAATTTACTTTTTAATGATTTTTTATTTTCTCATTAGAAATGTAAGAAAGGTTAATTAATTTACACGAGCTTGACCAAAAGAAATTTCATTTGTTATAGTTATTTTATCCGTATAACTCTCATGTGTATAACTCTCATGTTAATTTCTATTGGTTTTTGGGTTAGCTTACTTAGCATTGTGGTGGTTTGTTTTTCAGGCTCTTCCAGCATTAAGGTGAAGGATGAAGCGACTGGAGCAGTGCGTATTGTGGGTGCGCACGATATTTCTTCAGTTTCTACCTGTTTTATTGGAAGAATACTGACTTTCTTTTTGTTGCTAACTGCGATTCTAAACTGTTAAATTAACTTGGTTTTGATATAATAGAGATTTCATTCATTTTATTTTGTTGTACCATAATTCCTTGAATGATAAGGTGTGCAATGTGCTTTATATGGTATAATCAATCATTACTGGTGTAGATAGAATTGACAAAGGGGCAAATATTTTTTGAGTTTCTTGTTGTCAACATTTTTTGTATTGTTTTTCAGTTGATTTTTTAATGAATGTATTTACCTTGACTTATAATGACAATACTGAATATTTCCATTCATTCTTGCGTTAGTTAAAAAGGGCAATCTCATAGAAGTGTGAGTTTCACTTATGTTAACAAAGTGCATGTTTATCACGTAAATTAGAATGGCCTTAATTTGTTTTCATTGAGGAAGTGAATGTTGCCATAATCTGTTGCAGTGAGAAAGCTGATGGTTAAACCCTTTCATGAACACGAGAAAAGTCCGAAGTGATGGACTATTTAACCTCATAATGGTTTTTTCTTTCTGCACCTATAATTTCTAACTGCATGATGGACTTATTTAGATCACATAAATTAAGACATAAGGTGGTGAGAATTTAAATAATGTTTGTACACTATACTATTACAAAACAAGTGTAGTAAACTTTGCCATAAAATATGAGAATAAATTTTGTAGTATGTTTTTAATGGGTCAAATGTTCGTGATATGACATGGATTTTGTGGAAGATGTCAAGTGTGATAAATTACTTTGAATCACTTAGATTTTTTTAAAGATTGTCGTAGTCTTAAATGATGGTTTAGATGTATTTTGTGATGCTCTCAAGCGAGAATATGATGTACAACTAATATATGTATATGCTATATGTTATATCATGTTGTGTGGATTGTTTAAATTATTAGCTCACACTTTTGTGTTGTATATCATGTTATGTATTTGTGATATCACACTTTTGTTTTAAGATGATTGAATATGACCAGGGTTGTTAAAATGGATGGTCCGACCCAAAACTTGGCTCTATGGTTTAAGTTAAAAGAATTTGATAGCACCACTTAATTTATATTTTTAAAACTCGTGGCAATTTTGGGTCTTGCTCTGTCCCATGTTAAGCCCATAGGCCTACATGTGCAACAATATTATATAATATTCAACAAAAAGATGCATTATACAACAATATTATACATCTTAATTTTAATATTACTTTAAATAATTGTATTAATGTCTCTCACATACATGTATAACATGTGTAATTAAAACAAGTAAAAGACAAAAAAAATTAACTTCAAAGGATAAACAGACCATCACATTAGCTTACAGAACAGCTTAGCGTTGGCCTATATATGGACATTGAGGCGAAATAGTTGGGTTAAGAAAACCTAATTTTATTTATCATACTATTTTTTTTAATAGGATTAAATATGTTTTAGTTTTTGAATTTTGACATAAATTTGGAATTTGTCATCTATATATGAAACTTTGATATATTTTGGTGTCAAAGATTAAAAATGAATGAATATAGTCTTTTTAACGCAATTATATTTTTTGTTGTCGTGTTAAAGGCATTTCATACTAATATTTTCGTTGTTTACAACATTTGACATGTTTCCATTGCAATTTAAGTTAAGAAACGTTGTTGACACGTCGAATAAATTTAATATAATTGAGTTAAAAATATTATATTAATTCATTTTTAAGTTTGATGACCAAATTATATCAAAGTTTCAAACAAAAACGACTTCTAATTTTTTTATCCAGGTTTAGAGACTAACAACATATTTAACCTTATGTATAAGTATAAGTATTAAATTAGAAAATTTATCGAACATAAATTTTTTGAGATCTATGTAAATTTTTTTTATCAAAATATATATATATATATATATATATATATATATATATATTTTAATATAATATCCGAGTCTAAGTTTAATAAAATCTGTTTGAAGTCGTGAAATATTATAATGACTTAAACTTTTTTTATGTCTTTAGTATACAATAAATATGTTTTTCTTTTTAAATTAACAAATTTAGAATGTTTGAAATGATTTGGTTACTTTTTATACCTTTTGTGTTATTTTGTATTATAATGATTATATCTTAACGTGACTAGATATAAATATAGATAAAAAAAAAAATTATTCGGGTAGCTAATAAGAAAAATCTTGATATTCATGAGAATGGAATTGAAAATATGTTAGGTTGGCTTTAATAGTTGTGACATATATTTATTAATGTTAACATGCAATTAAAAGTCTTTACTTTTGCCTTTTACTTTGTAAATTTTTTTTTAAAATTTTTTAAGATTAATTATATATTAACTTTAATTTTTTTTAATAAACATATGTAACAAATACTAATGATCATATTATCCTCAATTATATATTAATCATTAATATTAATATAGTTTAAATAAACTAACAAATTTAAAATTATTGTACTAAGAATGTAACTATTTTTATCTTATTACATTTTCATATTGTGTTCTTTTTTTATTAATAGTAGTGATCGAAATGCTTTATAAAAAAGTTATAAATCTAAATTGTCTTATCCAAATAAAATATTTACAAAATTAGACATCGTAAATTAAAAGTAATTCAACACTAGGGTGTTATCAAATTTTTGAAACTAGTAACTGTTTTTGTTTTTATCGTGTCATGTGTGCATTAAATTAATATACATTATTACATACATTAAAAAAACTAATCTCAAAAACATATTTGGGTAACTTTTATTAATACTCCTTTTAACTATTCAAAATTTTAATTTAAATTTATTTCGAACACAATCATTAATATTTTCATAAATTTATGTTAATAATTTATTAATATTTTATCAAATATTTAAACTTTGTATCAATATAAATATTTAATTTCCATGAAAATCCATGTAATTAGTAAAAAAAAAATATTTTTCTTATAAATATCAGAATTTAATCTTTACTAATTGAAACAATCCATACATGAATCAAAACTAAAAAAAAAATCTATTTGTAATATTTACGTCCATTTTCTTATTAACTTTTTAATACTTGTTACTTACTTTAACAACAATTAATGATAATAGCCACCTTATTTTAGAGTCTTTTGGATCAGAATATTGACTCCGTCATGTCATTTTCGTTACACATATTAAAAGTAAAATTTAAGTCTAATTCAACTTCACAAATCTACTTATAAACAAATCTACTTATAAGGTGAGGTTTGCACCCTACTTATATACTATAAAATTGTCTTATTTCTAGTTGATGTAAGATTTCCAATAAATAGAGAAAGAAGGAAAACAAATCATTAAGAACAAATATAAACCATACATCTTTCTTTCTCATACTTGTTAAATCTAAACCATACATCATCTTTCTCTCTCGTACTTGTTGCCCAATCTAAATCATACATCTTTCTTTCTCATACTTGTTGCCCACCAAATTACAAGAAAAAAACATAATAAAAAAAAAGGAGACATGGGACATGAACTTGATCTATCACTCTCGTTGCCTCTTGTTGTTGAAAAGATCTCAAAATTAACAGATAAACAAGCGGAATTAAAACTCAGATCAAATCTTCCATAAATAAATAATATGCAAAAATAATAAAATGCATTAAAACAAAGAAGGGAGGAACCAACATGCACAAACAAACTTATAAGTGGAAAAACCTTGATATGGAGGAAAAACCTACAAGACCTAGTCTAGTAAAATCTTCCACTAATAAAATTAATGGGTACACCACAAGTTATCTTGGAAATTCCAAGGATTAATAGGGCATTATTCTCTTCACAAACAATGTGGAAAACAAACCCCAGTGGCTACTTTAAATAAGCAACAGAAAGAACCCTAATATATAAGATAAGGAATAAAACCTTTATCCTTTTTCCAAAGGTAGCTTCTCTGCACATGCTTGTACAAGATAAACTGATTGTCCTTTTCTTCTTCACTCTCTCTCTGGTGGGTTCTTATATTTTCTCAGCAGAGGCACTCATAACTTTGTCTCTCTGTCACACTATATTCTCTCATAACAAATCTAAATGCAAGGGTTGCATATTTAAATTGCACAATAGGTTTGGGAGTCCATAAAATAAAAATACCTATTTTTGTTTTTCTTAATTAAATCAGTGTGAGCCCAATAAATATTGTTGGGTCTTTCGAGAGAGGATCACTAGGGAGAGTTACAACACCAATAAGACATGAGCCATAATTTACATATAAGGAATTGACACCACTTTCAACCAAAAACCTTAAGACTTTGGATTAAGAGTGGTGTCAATCTCTTATGTAAGGGTTGAACTTATGTCTCATTGGTGTTGAATGTCTCCAAGTGATCCTCTCTCAAAAGACCAAACAGTGGTATTAGAGCCAAATGTTCGTGCGGTGACCGGCTTAAACGAGGCCGTATATCGAAAGTCTTCCTAATAGTTGGTCAGGTAAGTGTGTCCCATTAAGAAGAACGGTCATATAAAAAAAAGGGTCTAGTCTATAGTTAACTCTAGATAAAAGTGCCAATGTGAAGGGACTCACACTTGAAGGAGAGATTGTTGGGAATCCAAGTGAGTTTAAGTCCTACATTGAGTAAAAATGAGAAAGTTGAGCACCATATAAGGATGAAAATTCATAAACCCATTGTCATAAACAACGACAACCTTCCTTATGACCAAGGAGAGCCATGGCTCCCCCATGGTTTTTAATTTTAATTTTTATATATATTTATATGTATTTTTCAAATTTAAATTTATGTATTATTTTTATTAAGTTATATATATATATATATATATATATATATACACATTTTATATATTATATTATTTATATATTTAAAAAAAAAATAATAATTAATTTAATGGATCTTGAGTAATAAAGGAATTAAAATTTTGTATCTGATTATAAAGTTTTTTCATGGTAAACCATTAATAAAGTGTAAAAATAAAAAGAAAGACAGACTGAGAAATGAAGATTGGAAAACAGAGAGATTGAATAACACATACAAGATTTCCTGAATGAGTATCCTAGTATGATTTATATAGGTTAGATTTATGGTTCTCCATTATGATATTTCTCTTAAATTAAATTTTCCCTAAATTAATATGATAAACTAACTTGATTTTAGCCATTTTTTTTTATGAGATTGACATGAATTCTAATTATACTTTTTTCAAATTAGTATAACCTTACATTATAAAATGTTAGGATTTTATATTTTTCACCGCGTACAATGAATTAGTTGAATAATTTTGAATTGGAATAAAAATTAAAATACCTATTTTTACGTGAAATCAATCAATTAGAAAGATTAAAAATTGAAAAGTGTGAATTGCGATATAAAAATGATTTAAATAAAAAAAATATTTTTTTTAATTAATAAATTATATATAAAAAATTTAAATTGACAATCCTAGATTTTTTGTCAAAGTTTTGTCACTGGTCTTAAGATTTTAGGTTAAGAGTAGTGTCAATTCCTTATATGTGAGTTGAACTCATATTTCATTAATATTGAATTTCTCATATGATTCTCTCTTAAAAGATCCAACACATATTTGAATCCTGCAAAAAATCATAAACAAAAAACCACAAACCAATATAAATTCAAAAAATCCTAAAATACACATTATCCAACTTAAACTATATCAACTAAGGTTTTTTTACCATATTATTACACGTGTAATATCATTATTGACCACATTACCATAATATTTAAAAAAAAATACGAAATTTTAATGAGTAAATTTTCTTAATAGAATTCAAATTCTAAACTTCATTCGAAAAATTTACATCAATCTGACTTGACTTATGACATAAGATTCTGTTCTCATCATTATTTAATATATTTTATAGTTCTTTGAAAACAATAAAGGCAATTAAATTCAATTACATTAATTTTGTTTATATGTTAAATGTGTTTCATGTTACCATTTTGAGTTATTTATATTGTTTGATATCTTTCTATTTTAACATCAGTTAAAAAACACTTTTAACATGTCAAAATAATTTAAAATAGTTAGGTTAAAAATTATATCTAATAAATTTTAAAGTTTGAAATCAAAATATATCAAAATTTAAAATATGGATAAATTTCAATCTAACGTCAAACTTTAGATATTAAAAATATATTTAACTCTTTAATTCATTTAGATTGGATTTTTTTTTTTTTATTAAATTTTTCCTTTGACACATTAGAGTTTGTTTGGTAAGAATAAAACATATAACTATTGAATAAACGTTATGGGGCATGATTCTTAAGTATTCTGTCTTACTCTTATTTTGGTGAGCATGTGTTAAGAGATTAACTCTACTTAATCATATATCTCCATTAATAGTGCTATAGGATTAATTTAATTTTTTGCAAATAATTAATTTAAACTTTAATGATTTTTTACACACTTATCTTATATATGTATGTTATTTAATACTAAAACATTCATATTATGTTTCTTTCATATTCCATTATTCTGAAATAGAGTTTAAGTGTGAAATGAGAATTATAAAAGAAGGAAAGTTTCGAATTTAGTTAACACTTTGAGATAAGCCATCATTCCTGCAATAATTTGGAGTTTATTTATCTGGAAATATTGAATGGAGAAGATAAAGTAGACTTAGAGTATCAGGTGCAGTATATATGACTCATTTGAAATTGATTACTCTGATGTTTTTATTTATGTAAATGTATATATTTTATAAATTTTGTTTTTGTTAAAATCTGAAAAAAATAAAATAAAGACAATGATGATGATCAACGACTTACAATAATTTACTTTATTGTAATCAATATTATATATATATATATATATATA
>Ga0214543_1006094_pt1 | contig 21716 bp, 15 predicted proteins | sample CNSS2metaG_FD_160094 | JGI IMG/M metagenome (GOLD analysis project Ga0214543, IMG submission 160094) | Root nodule microbial communities from cowpea collected in UCLA plant growth center, Los Angeles, California, USA - CNSS2 | ecosystem: Host-associated > Plants > Roots > Nodule | place: USA... | reverse complement strand
ATGGGCACCCACTAACAGGGGCCATGGAATTACGTCCCGACCACTGAAGCGCAACCCTGAAAGTCTCGCCTAGAGACCCCAAGGAATTTACACGCTGACACGGACCAACATTCATAACTCAGCAATAAGAGAACATTAAATCATATTTACATTTCTATAGCAACCCTTGAGATTAATTCCTCATACGTATCATATTTCGAATCCATACCTCGGATCATCACCACTCCATGAATCTAGGGCCTCATCTCATATCAATAACGTGTTCCCTTTAGTTCCAAACCACTCATTCATTTCACATGCTAAGATCATACCCATCCCGTCATACGCAAATTCGTAATTCATGCCAAGCATACATAATACTCCCTTATATACATGTTTCTCATCATACAATTCACACCCAAGGCAATATCAATCCTCCAAAGACAAACAACCACCCAAACAGCGTACAGCCTCGCCCAACCCCTCGCTCAGGCTGAAGGGTTTCGCTCAGGCGAGACGTGCTCGCTCAAGCGAGCCCCCCCTTCGCCTAGGCGAGGGTTCGATGGAGCACTCAGGGAACATCACGGGATCTCGCTTAGGCGAGACCCCTCTCGCCTGGGCGAGGTGTTCCCTCGCTCAAAGTTCGAGCAGGTCGCCTGGGCGACCTTTCGTGCAATAATCCTAGGCGAGCTCCCTGTTTCATCTCGCCTAGGCGAGATGGACTCGCTTGGGCGAGATTAACAGGTCTCGCCACTGTTCTTCACTGCAACAACCATGTAAATCGAACCAACAAAGCATACAAAGCAGTTAATCACACCAAAACGAATGATTTATCCATGCAATCAGTGATTCACTCGAGAACAGCCAAGACAACACGAAAAGACTGAAACTCTAACTTCCCGTACCTGGAAATAGGTTCGTACAGGACCTTCGACGCGTAACCAAGGAGCACAGCAGCTCTAGGACTCACTACGGAGCTGAAAACAGAATGTGCACGGAATAAGGCAGATTAGTACTAACCCTAACTGCGAAAATACAAGGGAAAGCCAAAAAGGAAACTCCGGTGAGCTAGAGGGGTACTTACGTGGAGTAGAAACTGATTCGGAGCTAGCTCGAGAGACTTGGGGAGGAACCCTAGCAGAGCGTTTTGTGAGGGGTATGGGGAGTGACGGCTGGTTCTTTTCTGAAAGTGCAAGAAATGTGGAATTAGGGCAACGCTAAGGGTCTTTATATCATGGGCCAGCCTTTTAGGCCCAATACTGTAGGGCAGCCCACTAACTTTTAGGGCAGGAATAAAATGGGCCTTACAATAACTCTCATGGCTATAAATAGGAAAGTAGTTCAAAGGCCTAGACACTTCAACTCTCTGACTTGAAGTCATCCAAACTTCGAACTAGAACAATATGAAACATTCACTCTAAATATCTTGCTCTTTGGTTTAGCATAATTCTAAAATAGAACAATTGTCATTCATTGTGGGTAGGTAACTTTTTTTATATAATTATTTTTATTTACTAACTCATTATCATACATGTAATTTTATCACTATAATTATAAAATAAATTTTATTTACTATAATATAATAATTTATTATAATTGTCATTAATCTTTTTTACCATCATCCAACATATATTGAAATTCAAAAGATTAAATATTTATATTAAATTTTAATTATTATTAGTTTAATATTTGTTCTTATGTGATTTTGATCAAGTGATGTCTTATAATTTTTATACTGTGCAAAAAAAGAGATTTTATTAGAATTTTAAAAATTTAAGTAAACATACATTTAAAAAAAATTTACTTTAAATATTTATCAACTAGGTAACATTAATGTTTACAAATTTAATACATGTTTTGTCTCTAATGAAATTTTATTTTGTCTTTTAATTTAAAATGTATACAATTATAATTTCTTTCTAAATATTTGATATTGAAGAAAAAAGAATATCCTCCTTTTAATATTGAATATTTGATCATGTTATATTTCATTTACCGTAATTTTTATTATTTTATAAAAAAATAATTAATTCATATTAAAACAGTAAGAAAATGGGTATATGTACGAATATGAGTATATGCTCGTTTACTAGTAGCGATGGGGATGGGGTAAAATTGATACTCGTTACGTTTGTGTATAGGGATGTGGATGAATTTTTTTTTCTCTCGAAATGGGTATGGGATAGCAAAACTCGTCTCCACCCTGTCCCATTGCCATCCCTTGACATGGTGAACTCAACAGAAGAGACAATGTGCCAATCTTACAACAAATCTTGGAAACTATCCATAATTTTAGCTAAGATAATGAACAGGTCAAGAACTATGCAAAATAAGCCTAAGTTTGATCACAAGAAGCTTGTGGTCAAACAAGAGAGATTGTGGAGAGAAATACAAGTTATGGAGGAGGAACCAAAAGCACAAAAGGAGATGCAAAAGGCAAATGAGGAATTTCGAAAAATGATGCACGACTATGAAGCTCATCGAGAGGGTGGTTTCTAAAGAACAAAGCATGATCATGACGAACCTCATCCATTCTCTTGACCAATCATGAACAAACATGTTATGACACATTACATGATCCCTAAAGTTATCTCCTTCTCATGAACTGAGGATCTGAAGAGTCATTTAAAGGCCTTGTATGAACAAATGATGATTCCAGGTGGACTAGGTGAAATCCAATGTAACATATTCGCAGGAACATTGTCAGGGAACGCTTTGCAGTGGTTTAGTGGAATTCCAGAAGGAACAATCATCTTTTTCTTCATTATTTCAGTTGTTCTTGTTGTAACTTGTCACTAATAAAGTGAAGTCGCCTAGCATTGCTAATTTGTTTGATATCAAATAATGAGAGAATGAACCCCTTAAAGATTACCACAATAGCTTTTGCAATAAAATGGTATGTACCTAATAGTCAAATGAAGATATGTTTGTAAATGTGTTTGTGATGGCTTGAACATGCGGAAGCTTGCAAAGGATGAAGGTTAAATGGTGTTTGGTTTTGTTGGAGAGAGTTTCCTATGTTCTAGTGATGGAAATGTGATAATGAGTAAGGGCACATATCCACTTGAAGAACTTGGAGGACCTATGATAAGGGCTAGAAAAAGGAAAGCAAACGAAACTCTTCAACAAGTGTTGTCCATATTATTTGAATGTAAGCCCAAGATTTAAGAAGAAAAGACCAAGGTTGTGAATTGCATCATGGCCTAAACGGAAAAGGACTAATGCGCCACTTTGTTGCATTTTTTAAGGTATTAGTTTATTTAAATAATGGCCTAATCCTTTCTAAAATATGTTGAGCAAAATATGTTTTTGTTTAATCAACTAATGGAATCTCGTTTGGTTTTATTTTAAGTTGTAATACTAACCCAATCGACCACTTAGTCATCAGCTTTTGGGAGACCAAAAGTTGAATTCTTTTGGATAACTTTTGGTTGCAACAACTTTAGTTATAATCATCCATTAAATAGTGGGATCATCTTTAGCTTAAGTTGGATATAATTGCAATTAATGGATTTTTTTTTGTAATTATGATGATTAAAGCTTCCATATAAGCTTAACCACTTTTATCAATGAAAACAAGTTGAGTTTTATTCAAAAATATTAGAGTTCATCTCTTCTATCATAGCGAGAGCAATTCTCCTAATAAGGGGTCATTTGGCAACTTAGGAACCAGTCTTTGGAAGACCAAGAAGACGATGCATTGTTGAATGCTTTTGGGTGACTTTTGGTTGCCACATTCCAATTAATATTAGCCATTAAGTAGTAGGATCATTATTAGCTTAAATGAATCATTATTAGCTTAAGTGGGATGTAATTACAATTAATGGATCTTTTGTAATTATGATGGTTAAATCTTCTATATAAGTTGAACCATTTTTTTCAATGAAAACAAGTTGAGTTTTATTTAGAACTATTAGATTTTATCTCTTTTATCTTAGTGAGAGTGATTCTCCTAAGTTCTTGAGTGATTCAAGAACCTTTAAGTCTTATTAAAGGTCCTTCATCCCTTTGTATGTTTAAACTCTTAGGCTTATCTTCAATCCTTGGAAGTGTGACACCTATCAATTTTTAGTCCATCTTCTTATATATTTCTATTTTCACGTTTTAAACAATCCAAATTTCTTGCTTATTAGCATTCCAACCTAGATGGATCCGTAAAAACGAATCCACCCCTCCGGATTCACGTCACCTCGGCTAGGTTTTTCCATTTGTTTGTAAAAGGCCTTTGAGAAAATCCCATTAGTGAATTTCCCCTTCAAAGCAAAGTTGAATCCATGGCTGAAATTCTACATATCATTTTCATATATTAAGGCTAAAGAAATCCCAAGACAAAAGAGACTAGAAGAGAAATGATACTCTCCTCAAATAAAGATTAAGGAAGTACATAGAGAATGGAGATCTTGGGAAGACGTCTCAACAACCACTAAAATAATTTATCAGTGTTATACACCATATATCACTCGAAAAACATATAAGCATGAAATATGTTTGCCCTTAACGATTCCCGTAGAGAAGTCCTTGCAGATGAAGAAGTAAAAAGCTATATTTTCCTAAATCTATGAGATGGGTCTCAAGTAGAATCAGAAGGTTTAGTGTGAATTTCATCAAGCCTTTAGGCATGATACACAATTATAAAATTCGACAAGGTTATAAATTTTAACTTGGTTATAAATTTAACTCAATTCTAAATTTTGACTCGATTATAGAATTTGACTCTAATAAATTTCAACATAGTTCTAATTTTTGACTTGGTTATAAATTTCGACTAAGTTCTAAGTTTTGTCATTATAAATTTAACTAAGTTATAAATAAAATTTAATTTCATCGGTAATAAAGTTTGAATTAGTTATAAATGTCAATTAAGATATCCAGCTCAACTAGAGATTGTCTTAAATTAAAATAACTAAGATTAATTTTCTACAAAACTCAACTTAGTTTGAGAGTTGGCTTAACCAAGGGGTAAATTTCAAAAGGTTTAATTATTCAGATAGTACCCACTTTGGTAGGAGTGTGTCAATTTGGTACCCACAGAAAAAAAAAGTGTTAATTGCGTCCCCACTTTTGAAAAAATGTCTCAATTTGGTCCCTTTCAGAAAAAAATAATTAATGTCGTTAATAGCATGCCACGTGTTATGGTTTTTTAATTTTCTTTTTAATTTTTATAATTTTTAAATTACAAAATTTTTGTTGTTGTCACATGTCAAGTTCATATTGTGACTCGTGACAATGTCAGTGCCACGTGGCAAGATAATGCCGCATGTGGCAAATGTCATTGTATTGATTGTATATATATATATATATATATATATATATATATATATATATATATATATATATATATATATTATTGATTCAATTTTGTCTCAATTTTTTTTAATAATTAAAGTATATTTTTAATTCATTTTTTTATAAGATTGAAACTAATTAAGTATCAATATTTTTACAAAATTAAGTACTTATATTTATATTAAAATTTAGTGGTCAAAGAATACATTAACAAGATATAGGTTAATAATATACAATAACATAATATGCTAAAAAGTCATTTTTAATAAAAAAATATTAGTATAACATTTATACAAATAGTATATTTGGTCTTGAATTGGAGAGAGACAACATTGCTCTATTTTGAAAAAAAAAAAAGTAAATGACTACATTGTTCTATTAGTATACATTTTTTTAACACTAAATTTTAATGTAAATATCAATACTTAAATGTTGTAAAAATATTTATACTTAATTACTTTTAATCTTATGAAAAGTGAATTAAAAAATATACTTCAATTATTAAAATAAATTGGGACAAAATTAAACCAAAGACAAAAAAGTGAGGACTAAATTGAAACAATGAGGTATAGATAGGTACTAAATTGAGATCAGTACAATGACATTTGCCACACGTGGCATTATCCTGCCATGTGGCATTGATATTGCCATGTGTCACAATAGGGACTTGACACGTGACAAAAAAAAACTTTTGCAAAAAAAATTAAAAATAAAAAAAAAACTATAAAAATCAGATAGTGACATGTGACGTACCGTTAACGGCGTTAATTATATTTTTTGAAAGGAACCTAATTAAGGCATTTTTTTCAAAAACGAGGACGTAATTAACACTTTTTTTTCACGGATACCAAATTGACACACTCTTACCAAAATGGGTACCATCTAACTAATTAAACCATTTCAAAAACAACTAAAATCAAAAGACAAAAGTCAATACGTTCAGCCAAAGTCTGATTTAAGAAAATACTAAAATCAACTAAAAGACAAAGTTGAAAGAACCACATACGATTACAGTACTTTTACTTGCTTAATCATTGTTTCAAAACCAAACCCAAAAGAAGATGAGATCTCATCTTTCAAATCCTCCTCTGCCTTGTACCATTCTTTTTCCTTTAGTTCTTGTACCTCGTAATTTGGGTGACTTCCTATAGAACCAATTGGTTGTATGGTCGATATTCCAACCAATCACAACTTAGAATAACGAATGTGTTGAGTTTGACTTGGTGCCATCATGCAATAAGGACGAACTTGTCCATCACTCCAACCTTTACGCCTCACCTAGCTCAAGGTAGACAGACTAACCTCTCTGCACCAAAATCAACTTAACATTTTAAACCAAAATAATCTCAAACACTTACCCAAAAAAATTTATCCTTTGATTTAGGATAACCTTAGACCAAAACACAATTAAATTTAAGAAATAAAAGTTAGTTATTTGAACATTAAAAACATCTTCATTGTAGGAATTATGCTCAGAGTTATTTTAAAACCAGGATTTTGTAAGAAGATCTTTATATTAGTTAGAATAAGCTAACAATATAATAAATTATTTAGAAAAATGAAAAAATATTTATAAATATGTTTTTAGTCCATGTAGTTTCAGTGGATTTTGTAAATGGTCCTTGCTTGAAACTTGATCGCCATTTGGTCCCTACGCTTTTAAAACGTTTGTTTTTGGTCCCTATTTTAAAGCGGCGTTAATAACGTGATTGCGTGGCAAACGGCGTTCCACATCATTACCAAATATGTTGACACCTGTATTGACACATAATTGACACGTGTCTGATTATTTTTTTCGTTTAGGGTAAATGAAATGGGTGAAACGCTCGTTTAGGGTAAATAAAAATTTACTCTTGATTGTAAAATCTGCTGACGTCCAGAGCTGATGCAATCGTCTACCTGAATAGGGTTTTATTGTGCGGCGTAGCACTGACCACAAAACGTGATGGAGAGATTGGGGAAGACGACTTAATCTCATGAAAGGTGGTTTTACTTCTTCTGTAATAGTGTTCGAAGGACATGATTGGGGAAGACGACTTAATCTCGTGCTGTGATTTTCCGCTGAATATGAAGGTTTAATTCAATTCTTTTAGGTTTTCAATTAGTTTATTGGTTTTTACGTTTTATGCATTGAAATCGTTGGTTGCATTTGGGATTTTCGTTTACGGTAACGAAGTTAGGGTTTCTGGTTTTGCAAAGAATGTCTTTCTTAGTTGCGTTTTTCCACATGGGAAAGTTTGAGTCATTTAGGGGAGGTTTTTGCGTTACAACGGAGGGGAAGAACACGTATTCCATGTATTGGATCCTGATAAGTGGTCCTATTTCAAGGTCTTATCTATATTAAAGGAGGAGTTCAAATACGATGGGGCGATGAAGCTCTGATGGAATCCGAAGAGAGGTCGAATGGATAAGGATTTAAGGCCTTTTGTATCAAATAATGATGCACTGCAATTGTGTGCTTGTGCGGAAACAAAGAAAGAAGAGGTCCAGATTTATGTAGAGCATGTGGTGAGTATAGCTGAACCTATTGAGTACATTGAATGGATACAGAATGCAGGTGAAGGTGGGCGTGAAGAGGAGCCTAATGTGGTGGTGGCTGGTGTTGAATGTCAAGATGGTGGGAAGAGGGATGAGGCTACTGTAAAAGAAGTTGGGGTTGCTGACTTAGGGGAGACCAGAGTGGAGGATGAGGGTATTTCTGAGAAAGGGGATGTAAGACTCGTGGAAATTAATTAATTAAATAATTAATTAATTAATAAATGCGGGTGGTGGGAACTTTGATGTCATTAAATGTTAAATGGTATGACGTGGAAAAGTACTAGTTCAAATGGTTGAGAGTACTTTATGGTGTGAGAGGACTTGGGTTCAAGTCCTATGTATGCCAATTGTGTTTTATTTGATTTATTATTATTTTGATAATATATATGAGCTTGTTAAGTGATAGTATAATCAAGAGATTATAATAATTATCATCAAATATGGGTTAGTTGAATGGTGATGAATTGAATTAACATTAAGAGGGTCACGGGTTCAAATGTTGATAGTCATGAATTAACCCTTATTTTTTAATAAGAAGCAGCTTTGGCTTGAATGTGAAAGGGCGGAGAAAACCTAGCAGAAGGGGTATAGTCGGGGATAAAAAAGCACTAAGTAATTACCCTTGAATGGAAATTAAACACCCCATTAAGCCCATTTTCGTTTTAGCACTTAAACCCATCATAAAGACACCTACAAAAGGTTATTTTTTTTAGAGAGGAAGGGTTTTTGTTGTGCTGTTAATTGGTTTTTGAGAGGAGAACGAAATTATATAGTGAGAGGTGAGTTTTGGGTGCAGAGGCTAAATTGGGAGAAAGTTGAATCAAAGCATTGGTGAACAAAGGAACATTATTTTTCCTCAATTTTAATCAAGAATTTCAGGTTAGGGGAAGTTGTCTTTTGTGTATAAAATCAAATGTATTGTGATTTTCGTTTTCGCAATTTTCAATTGAATTCTGAGTGCTGTGAATTTCGTGTTTGTGTGATGAGAGTAAAAATTGGTATGGTTGTTGTTGGTTGCAAAACCCTTTTATGCCCTATATGATTTGGGGATGAGGGTTTTGGTAGTGTAGGGTTGTGGGTGACTAAATCATGAGTTTTTGGTAGTTTAAATGAATATAAAACATGTTCTGAGGTTTGCTTGCACCTATTTTATGCTTGGTAATGTTTGAGTTGTGTTTTGGTCTGGTTTTGGTGAGTTATATGCGTGAGCAGAGACGAAACTCTGATATTTTTGCCCAAGCGAGTCACTCTCGCCTAAGCGAAAGTTGCAGAAACTCATCCCTGGTGTTGGTTCGCGCATCTCGCTCAAGCGACCAATTTTGGTCTTGAGCGACACGTCCACTCGCTCAAGCGAGAATAGCTCGCCCAAGCGAGGTCGCGATGAAACAAGTCACGTCTTGTGTTCAAATCCTCGTCCAGGCGAGGGATTGTGTTTGAGCGAACGAAGGTCTCGCTCAGGCGAGAAGGTCTCGCCTAAGCGAGAGCTCGTGGTGAGCCATTGTTTCTCACTCGCTTAGGCGAGGTGATTCAGTTTGAGCGAGACATATGTACTCGCTTGGGCGAAGACCCATGGCTTAAGCGAGAATGGCGAGAAGTCAGGTTTGTGTCTATTGTTTGAGTTGGTTTGCTTGGTGTTTCCTAAGCTAAGGAAATTATATGCATATGTTTGTGGTGTTTGGACTTGAAGGACTAAGTCCTTAGGATCTGGGATGTGGTTGGCTTGAGTCGCGAGCGAGGAGTTCGTGATGGGTGGACCGCATGCGAAACGTGAACAATTTAGTTCACCGGAGGTACTCTCGTTGGGATGAGTGGGCGAGGGAGTTCATCTCATGCTCAACTTGAGAATGCTATGGGCGAGAGAGTTCATAGTAGGAAAGGCGGGTATGCGTGTCCGGGTCCGAGCGAGGAGTTCGGATGACGGGCAAGGAAGTCCGTGAAGTAGGACTACGAGCGGGATAGGCTTGTAGGTTGGACCACGAGCGAGGAGGGTCGTGGAAGCACAGGAAGTCCCAAGATTTAGAGTGCATGCATGAACTCATATTGGTTATGAGTGTGGGAAAGTGGGGTTTTTGTAAAGAAATAAATAACTATGAATTAGTGGGTGGGTTTACTTTACATTTATTTATATCTTTGTGCATAGCTCACCCTATCTGTTTGTGTGTGGCGATGATTGGGTAACTTGTTATCCGGGAGCAGATGTGTTACAAGTGAGCCAGCTACATAGTGGCAGAGAGTGGGGACCAGTTGCATGGGACTTTTATAGATACTTTTATTTAATTTTCATGTAATTTAATTATTGTTTTGGACCTTCAAACTGTAATAGAGAATTATGAGTATTTTGTCTATTTATAGTGGATATAAATTTTTAAGAGTTTAAAATTTCCCACGTTTTAGGGAAATGGTTTATTTATAAATGAGGTATTTATTTCTGTTTATTTTATATATTTTAAGTAATATCCTACCAGGATGTTACATGGGATGTCGGTCATAGGGATGCTGAGAATGAGGATGTTGCTGGTGTGGACGACCAAAGTGATGTGGATGATAGTGGTGTTGAAGAATTGGACAAAAGTGAAGAAGAACGTCATAGAGACGACTACAATTGTTTTGGGTCCACTAATAAATCACCCAGAGACATCACAAAACTACTTGAAAGGTGGAAGAATTTTTCTAAGGAAAGGAGAAGAAGAAAGTCTTCGGCGAGTGCTGGTGTAGGTGCTTTTAAGACAGATTCAATAGGTCAAAATCATGACATAGATGCCACATATAGCACTGATTAATAAGACAGTGATGTTGAGTGTGAAGGAGAGCTTATGCACAAGTATACCACTTTTCAAAGTGAAGATATGCGAAAGGACTTCAAGTTCAAGGTTGGGATGGAGTTTTGCCGAGTTTAAACAAGCTCTTAAGGAGTATTCAGTACTAAATGGAAGAGAGATAATGTTTGTTAAAAATGATGATATAAGAGTGAAGGTGGTTTGCAAGAAGAAATGTGGATTTCTGATTTTGTGTAGTAAAGTCATACTTTCAGGGTCAAGACATTGGAGATGGTTTCTGAGTCTATTGCTGGATGACATTGGGGATGTGCAATCTAATCGGTGGGTGTTCATTTCTAACCAGCAAAAGGTATACTTCATGTATCCAATAAAAATGTGTTATTTTCCAGCACTGTTTTGGCATTCTTGTGATAATATTAATTGCCTTTTTGCTTCTATCAGGGACTAATGCAAGTATTTGATGAAATCCTTCATGGAGTTGAACATAGATTTTGTTTAAGACATTTATACAACAATTATAAGAAAAAATTTGGAGGAGGAGTAGTCATACGCAAGCTGATGATGGGAGCTGCAAAAGCAACATACTACCAAGCATGGGAATCAAAAATGGAGGAATTAAAGAAGATTAATGCAGCGGCATATGATTAGTTAATAGTTATTCCACGACAAGCATGGTGCAAGCATGCATTTAGTGTATACCCTAGGTGTGATGTGTTTATGGATAACTTGTCATAATCATTTAATAGCACAATTTTGTTAGTTAGGGATAAACCTATAATTACTATGATGGAGTGGATAAGGTGCTATTTGATGAGTAGATTTGCTCACTTAAGAGAAAATTTTGCTGCATATTTTGGAGTTGTTTTGCCTAAGCCAAATAAAAGGCTAGATAGGGAAATTGAAAGAAGTGGGAACTGGATTGCTGTTTGGACTGGGGATGCTATTTTTGAAGTGACCCAAGGATTTACAATGGAGAAATTTGTTGTTGATCTAGGAAATCGTAGGTGTTCATGTTATTTTTGGGAATTAGTAGGAATACCATGCAGACATGTCATTGCTGCAATAAATTACAAATTAGAACAAACCCAAGATTATGTCCATCGTTATTATAAGAGAGAGGCTTACGAAGCTTGCTATGGGCCAAAAATTACACCCATCAATGGACAAGAATTATGGCCAAGAACAAACTCCACACCTTTACTTCCTCCATCATTTAAGCCTCCTCCAGGGAGGCCAAAGAAATTAAGAAGAAGGGAGGCAGATGAGAACGTGAGTTACTCTAAAGCAGGGAGGAAACCTATAAGGATGAAATGCAGGAAATGTAACCAATATGGTCATAATAGTAGAGGTTGTAGAGCTGGGAAAACATAGGTACAAAAACTAAACTTTTTACAATCAAATTAAACATTGCTTATAGTAACCTCGTACCTAATCAATATTTCATGTTCGTGACAGGGGAAAAAGAACCAGAGAAAGAACAAAAATGTTGTAAGTGAAGGTACCAGTGCATCTGGAATGAGAACCAACATGAGGTTGAGATCCTCCATAAGCACCACATCACAGCCATCAACTAGCAGAGGAGGGAGGAGATCTAAGAAAGCTGCAGCGGCCACAACAGTTTTAAGCTCGCAAGCTAGTACAAACAACGCCTCATGATGACCTAGTTTAGGAGTTGTGTTATTTTGGAAGCTGTGTTATTTTGGGAGTTTTTTAATTCGAAGTGGTATTGGAACTTTATTTTGGGGAGATGTGATATTTTGGTTGTACCAAACTTTGCATCAGGCTTTGTATTCAACTTTAGGGGACCACTTCTTATCTTTATCACCACTTGTCAACATATTGAACCACTGTAATGTTTATGGGCCGTATGATGTTAATGGAGCATCTTTTATATTTATATCATCTTGGTAATATAATATGTTATGTGTTGAATATCTATATGATATTGAACCAATTAATACATGTGTATGCTGAATATTACAACACAGGTTATGGACCACTTAATAATGGACAAGTTCATGCCAAAATTTTAAACAATTATATGTCAAAGGGAATGATAACGTCTCCCAAATGGACTCATACAGGAACTAGTAACAAAGACATTGATAACAAATAATCTTCAAATGCCAAAGCTTTTAACACTAATATGTCATTTTTTACAATTCACCACAAACTGATAACAAATAACACTTCCATGGAATGGACTGATAACACACCCAGAACCAACATCTTAATTCAGCACCACTCATTATAGAGTAAACATGAACAACCAACACGTTACAATTCATTTTCAGCACGAATAAAGTACAAAAAACAATAGTAGATGCCCACGAAACTAAGAAAAGCCACGTCTTAATTTGGCCCATTTTTCTCTCTTCCATCAACTTCTTCTTTAGCTTGGCATTTTTCTAAACCAAATCGACGACCCTTCTCTCATTATCACAAAAAGTTTCTTTTTCTTTTTTCTCTATTAACTTTTCCCAAATAGGTTCCACCTCATCAGCTCATTGGAAGAAGCTACAATTTCCTTCACTCTACAATGACCAAAAAAAAATCATTGACAACAAATAACTACCTCAGATCTAAACACTGCAAAAAATGATACTTACTGCCTAGTTTCTACATCTCCAAAAAAATCTACCATTATTCTTCGCGGTAGTGGCTTTCAAAAGCAATAATATTTTCCCACATCTACAAATTTTTGAACATCCGAGCATTGAAGAAGAATATGAGGTGGAACACTTCGATCCATGACTCTTTTTCATTTTTAGAAAGGGAGAACAAGAAACCCTAATCCTCAAAATTTACCTCAACCCCCACCAACATCAACACACTAACCTCTTTCAAATACAACATTGCATCTGAATTTCACGATCCATGACTCTTTTTCATTTTTAGAAAGGAAGAACAAGAAACCCTAATCCTCAAAATTTACCTTAACCCCCACCAACATCAACACACTAACCTCTTTCGAATACAACATTGTATCTGAATTTCACTACAACTGATTTTTACCTGTAATCCTTCCATATTTCTTGCCATTCAACCATTTCTTCCATTAAAAACCCACTTCCAAAACGTCAGTTTCAATTAACCTAAAACGAAATTTAAATTAAAAAAATTAATGAGACACGTGTCAATATAGGTGTCAACAGATCTAGTATTGATGTGGACCAAACGGTGATCAAGTTTCGAGTATAAACCATTTACAAAATCAACTGAAACAGACTATAAACATATTTATCTCTTTTTTATATTATAAGCAACTTTTTGTTTAAAATGAATATTAATAAATGTTTTCCTATGAAAGTGTATATAACATTCGGTTAAATAAAATTTTATGATAAGTATTTGAATAATAATTTGAATAAAGGTATATTTGAAATCTTAACAATGATACGTTACAATAAAACTAAATAAAGTGACTCTTACCATATATTTTTTTTGTTTTTTTTCATTGTTTTATTAAGTTTTACATAGTGATATTCCTTTTTTTGGGTAGGTTATAATTTAACTCAAATTAGTGAGGACTTTCTAAGCCTCCCGCAAACTCCAAATTCTGTTATAAAAGAAAGTTTTAGAGATGAAAATATCGCACACTCATGTTTAAAAAATATTGTTTAAAGTGTTTTAAAGGGATTTATGGATGATAGAATAAAAATGTTCATGATCAAGGAGACATAATTGAATAACATATAGGATCAAATTGACTCTTACAATAATTTCTTACTTTTTTTTATCTGTTAAACTTTATTATACAAGTTAAACTCTATGAAGTAGATGAAACTCGAAAAAGTTAAAAACTACTTAAGGATTTTAATGTAGAACTTTATTTTAATGGACAAAATAATTCTTAAGAATAAAAATTATTCTTTTTCAATCACAATCCTACATATAAAAATTAAATGAGACTTAATTCAAATAATCAAAAATGTAATCAACAAAATGAAAACTATAAGCACTGGATTTGAAACCACTTACACTGCCTATTTTTCTAAAACCCAAACGTCAAACTACGTCGTTTTTTCTCTGTATAAACTAACACTGTAAAATTCGACCCGCATGATTGTGAATGGAAAAAAAGAAGAGAACATTGTGTGCATGTTGCTTTTCTTTATCACTCTGAAACTTTGGCCAAAATACCCACCCAGCAGCTATGGAATGCTATTTGAATTACCCAATGCATGCAATCGCTCCAGCTTAAGAAATCACTGTAAAGAAATCTATACTTCTCATATACCTAAAGCTTTCTAGCAACAGCACTGCCATTCCCCTACCGCATTCAATTTATAATTGGATTATTTTGCACCACACAAATATTGATATAGTATGTTTAAAGCAAAATTCGCAGAAATAGTTCGAAACATCGATGCAAAATCCTATGGAGCAACAAAAATACATCGACGCAAGCACAAATAACAAGTACAACAAGTCACTGACAAAACCACAAACAAAACTCGACAAAAATTTAAAACTAAGGTTTCGGAAGATAAATTCAGCTAATAAGTTGAAAAATAAATAGTTCTAAAATAAAAGATTTTAAAGCTTGTCTTCATACTCAGAAAGAGGAGTCATCTGTTCCTTCAAGCCCTTCCTCTTGCGAATGTCCGCCACCAGCTGTGCAGCTTGTGATCCAGCCTCCAATGGGTCAGAGGACATCATGTCCCAGTGATCAAAGACACACTGTGGGAAAGCTTGGCCTGATGTTGCAGCCCTCAAGGTGCTTGAGAAACCAAATGACTCAATGACAGGGAGATATGCCTTGATGTTGTAGAGTGGGGTACCTGGCCTCTGCATTTCCTCAAAAACGTGACCACGTTTTTGATTCAGAACACTGTAGATACCACCAAGAGCTTGCTCAGGAGCCTGGATTTCAACCAGGTAGACAGGCTCAAGAAGCCTGGGTTTAGCAGTAAGCTGTGAAGCATAGAACACTCTCCTGGCAGTAGGAATGATCTGACCACCACCTCTGTGGATAGCATCAGCGTGAAGAACGACATCACATACTTCAAAGCAGATACCCCTCATGTTCTCCTCAGCCAATGCACCTTCTTTTGATGCCCACTGGAATCCAGCAACCACAGAATCCTTGATTTCATTCAGATACTGCACTCCCTTACACATATCAACCACCATGTTGGGTCCTGTGGTCTCAGGGCCGAAACACCAAATCTTCTTAGCAAGATCCTTATCCCAGCCATAATCTTCAGACAAGATCTTAGAACGAACCTTGGGGTCATCCCTTGGTCCAATCTTGCCATCATCAATGGCTTCAGCCAGACCCTCCTCCATTGGCCTTGCTTCCATGTACAGACGGTTGTGCTTGTTTGGTGACTTGCTCATCACAGTGCGGCATGACCTCTCCAGCACAGTCTCCCTGAATGACACAACAGGGTCAGATTTAATGATCTCAGCTCCACCCATGAAATCATCCTGCAAATCCTTCAAACAGATCTCAAGATGAAGCTCCCCTGCACCAGCAACAATGTGCTCACCAGACTCCTCAATGGTACAAACAACCATAGGATCTGATTTGGCCAATCGCTTGAGACCTTCAACAAGTTTGGGAAGATCTGAGGCAACCTTGCACTGAACAGCAACACGCACAACTGGGGAGACAGAAAACTTCATTGCCCTAATAGGGTGAGCATCAACTTCCTTCTCGTTCGTCAATGTAGCATTCTTTGTGATGAATTGATCCAAACCAACCATAGCAACTGTGTTACCACATGGCACATCCTCAACAGTTTCCTGCCTCTTACCCATCCAAATGACAGTACGTTGAACACTCTTGACATACAAATCTTTTTTCTCTCCAGGAACATAATTTGGTCCCATAATCCTCACTTTCAAACCAGTTGAAACCCTGCCAGAGAACACACGTCCAAAAGCAAAGAATCTACCCTTGTCAGATGCTGGAATCATCTTTGACACATAGAGCATCAGAGGACCCTCAGGGTCACAGGCTCTGATAGCTGCAGCATATTGATCGTCAAGTGGACCCTCGTACAAATTTTCCACACGGTACTTCTGGGCAGTTGAAGGAGAGGGAAGATGAAAGATCATCATTTCCAATAGGGCAGTACTTGCTGGAAGCCAGGTTTGCATGACACGCTTCATCAATGCTTTACCCATGAGGTCCTTCTCCTCAGATTTCATGGTGACACCAAGTTTTAGGAGCATAGGCCACAGCTTATCCTTCTGGTCATTCATGCAAGTGTTAATGATCTGTTTGATGGGCTCATAGCAGAACTGAACAAACCCACGCTTACAGGTAGCAGATCCAGTGTTCTTACTGGTCCATTTCTTTGTGGCTGGATCAAAGAAGTTTTCACCCCAGAGTCTCTCCATCATCTTGCCTTCATCAACTCCAAACTTTGAAGCATACATCTTGGCAAAGTTAGTCAAGGTAAAAGCCCACCCATGTAACCCTGCAGAGAAAGCAACAGTTCCTTTCTCTGGGTAGACCTGAACATCACCCAGAAGTGGATCTTCATAAGTAGCCATGATGACATTAGCATTCTCAATAACCCTCTGGAATGTTTGGTAAGCCTCCTCTCCATCCACCTGGAGTTCAAGGAAGCACCTGTCCATCTTGTTGACAGTCAGAACAGGCCTAATCCTTTCTCCCAGAGCTTGACGCAGCACAGTTTCAGTTTGGACACAAACTCCTTCAACACAGTCCACCACGACTAGGGCTCCATCAGTAATACGGAGTGCAGCAGTAACTTCAGATGAGAAGTCAACATGTCCAGGGGAGTCAATGAGATTAATGAGATACTCATTCCCATTACGTTCTCCCTTGAAATTCTTCAGAGATTCATCACTCATCTCGTAATAGAGTGAGATACCAGTAGACTTGATTGTGATACCACGCTCAGCTTCATCCGCCCTGGTATCAGTCATTCGGACATCACCAGCCACTTCCTGAGCAATAATGCCAGCAGCGGCCACAAGAGAATCGGTCAGAGTTGATTTTCCTGCAATACAAAAACATAAACCATATATAGTCAGTAAACAAGCAAAGTACAATGATTTCATAATATTGCGACCGTACAATATATAGCATAAAGCAGCAAAAACAGTTGAAAATATATCCTTCATAAAAAAAGTGTCTATTACACAATGATTTTGTTCAAAGCCGTAACTTAAAATAATACCAAAACACCAAAGAAAATTAAATATTTTCATTTATAACAGAGGGTGAGGGAACATCAAAATTAGAATCAGACAAGTGCATGAAAGAGAAAGAAACACAAAATATAAAATGTGTTAATTCCATACCATGATCAACATGGGCAATGACAGACATATTACGGATATTGTGCTTAAAGTCCATAATACGACGGAGCTCTTCAGCTGTGAACTTCACCTGCATGCATAGAAAATTCTCAATTCAGATTGCGAACATTCGAACAGCATATAAATGATGAAATTATGCATTGCACTGTACAAGACTTACCATTTTGACTAGTCTTTATTTTCCACCAAAAAATGAGTCAAAACTGATACATTAAGACACCAAGGTTAGCTAAATCGTAATATATTAAACAGGCAACAAAAGGCAAAACATGAAAAAAAATTAATTAGCATAACTTCATCAAAAATAAATTGCAGAGAAAAAAGACAGCATCAAAAAATTTAGCATGAACAAAACAAAAATCATTTGGTGCTTTTAAATCAAGACCTTCAGTATTTGCACGAACTATTATATCTCCTTTCAGATAAGCTTCTACAAATTTAAAAACAAAAAAAAAAGAATCGCAATTGTTCAAAACCCTAGGTTATGATACCAGACACAAATTACATCCAACAAAACAGCACAAATTAGCAACAAAACGTTAAAGCTAAAACATTTTAACATTCAAGAGGGAAAGAGTGTATGTTGACCCAAGATCCATATCTCACAAAGAAAAAGCAAAACAAAAAGCCAAAGCCAAAGGCCATGTTCAGATTTAAATCATCTGCGTTCGAATCAGGTGATATCAAAGCCCGTAAAGGACAGCTCAATATGATGTATTCCATAACAGCTAATCGAACAACACGAATACAAATACGAAAAGGCACGAAACATGTCGATAACAAGCAAATTAACATAATCATACCGATTAACAAGCAATACAAGGTAGTAAATCCACAAACACTGAAAGTGGAATAAGAAAGTTAGAGTAAAACAAAAACAGATCTGGAGGAAAACCGAGAGAAGAAAAAGAAAAGATACCGATCTGTTCGGAAGCTTAAGAAAAACGAAGAGATTGAATAGAGAAAAATTGTAGGAAGACGAACCTGGAAGAGGGAGAGAGAGAGGCGGCGAAGAGAGTGGTGCTGCCTTCTCTAACGAAAGTATATAAAGCTGTGTGTGGTGAGACAAAGTGAGTCCTCAAGAGAATTTAAGGGTTCTATTCAACCACTCAATGCAAACTCAATCCTCAACCATGGGCCTTGGGCTTCATCTCTAACTACTTTTAAGCCCAATATAATATTTTTGCTTTTTTATAGAAATTTATTATTATTTTTGAATAATAATAATGCACCAGTAAATCTCTTTTCCGTTTTTATGTATTTTATGTATGACAGGAAAGCCGTTTCTGCATTTTCTTTTATTTATCTTTTTAATATCCAATGAAAAAAAAAGACGAGTTAGTTTATGGATCTAAATCTAAATTTTATGAAATAAGTATAATTAATTGTTTACGATTTCAAAAATATTCGAGCAGAGAAAATATATTTGGTTTCAACTTCTAATCTGACATATTTTATAAAATTTTACCATAAATTTATGTTGAAAATTTTAAAAAGAGCGTAACTTATGTTATAATCTTTTTCTAAATTTAAAATAAAAAATATCAATTATTTTAATTATTTAAAACTATAATGTTAATAAAAATTGAAAATAAAATTAAATAGCAGAAGACATATATTATCCCCTATAAAAACCAAAAAAGAAAAAAAAAAGTGAGACTTTTTTTTTACCTATGGGACGTATATTCACAGTTTTATTATATAAAAATTATGTTTAAATTTTAAAATAGAATGAAATATGTTTTTTTTCTCTATAAAACTTCTAAAATATTAAATATGTTTCCGAAAAGTTTTGATAGTTCTTTTCTCTAACAAAATTACTTTTTAATTATAAAATTTATAGGTTAAAAAGTTATTCGCATCCGCTTTCCATTTATTTTGTTATTAATTTTGAAATATGTTAACATTTTAGAGGAACATAATACCAAAAATGTTTGAGATATATTTAATATATTTAAAATTTTACCGATATATAACACACATTTTACCTGAAAATGTATATGTTAAATTTAACAGTATTGTAATTTTGGAATAAACGACAATTATTTTGCAATTATATTGAAAATTAAAATATATTTTATAATTTAAGATATTTAAAGTTTATAAATAGTTCAAATAAACTATTTAAATTAGACGCAAACTAGGATTATTTCAGATTGGATTGAATCTATTCATAATAAAAGAAATACTTTGATATAATCACATTGATTTTGTCATCATATTACTTTCATTAAACATTTTAATATTATGCAATCAATTTAAAGTGGTTTATATTGGAATTAGGGTTAGTTATTCATTCAGATTAATCTAACTAATTTAAAAATAAAAATAAACGACAATTATTTTGCAATTGCATTGAAAATTAAAATATATTTTGTAATTTACAATATTTTAAATTTATAAATAATTCAAATAAATTATTTAAATTAGACGCAAACTAGGATTATTTCAGATTGATTGGATGTATTTCATAATAAAAGAAATAATTTGATATAATCACATTCATTTTGTCATCCAATCACTTCCATTAAACATTTTAATATTACGCAATCAATTTAAAGTGGTTTTATTGGAATTAGGGTTAGTTATCCATTCAGATTAATCTAACTAATTTAAAAATAAATAAATAAATAAATTGTTTATATTTACAGCTTAACAGAAATTTCATCTGAATCAAATCAATTAAATTTGCGATTTACAGATTCGATTAATATGAAAAACTAATAGTATAACTTTCATAATAATAATAATAATAATAATAATTTATTACTTTTCCTATCACTTCCAAGATTTTTTTACTTTTCTTAAAATATTTTTAAAAAATTTTATATTAATTTTTATTTTTTTTATAAAATATAACATTTAGTATTAATAAATAATAAAATTAAATATTAAATATAATAAAAAATAATAAAATTTGTTGAGATATTTGTTTGTTTTTCCTCATTTTAAATTTCGTATTTATTTATTACTTTTGTATCTCTTCTTTTATTTTTTATTTTCAAAAAGAAATAAAAAGTTAGACCTAAATTCATTTTCTCACTCTCAGTTTTGATCCGTTTTCTTTTAATATTTAGTTTTTTTTTTTCATCTTCTGAGTTTTGTATATTTATTTTTTTATAAATATTAAAAGAGAAGTTATGTACTATATATTTTTTCATAATCATTTTTTATATATGACTTGATTATCATATTTGTTTTTTTAGTAATTATGTCTCTCAATCTTTTATTATATTTTGATAAATTATTTTTTAGTCTCAATTTTTTTAATAGGTATATTGATGAAAAATAAAATAATAGATTTATTTTATTTAATGTGATAAAAGGAAGATACCATTGAAGATGAAAATAATACAAATTCATTTTTTCACCTATTTTACAACATGTTATGAATTCAATTGTTGAATTAGAGAACCATTTCTTAAGATTCAAAAGAATTATAAGTGAGAAGTTTCATATTAATTCTTTTATATTATAGGTGGAATGTTTCAGATTAATTCTTTAGAACTTATTGTAAGGAAACGTTCTCAAATATGAAAATATATAGGTGAAGAGATGAAATTAGAAAAACTTATTTAAAATGAGTTTCATGTCAAATATAATTTCAAAACAATAATTTTTTTAAAGAAAAACATACAAAGATTTCAATACCAATTATATATACTTTTGTTATATTAGTAATACTAATTAATTATATAAAATTTTTGAGTATATTATTTTGGCCCCTTCAAACTTTCTTATCAAGATCCGCTAATATATATATACATACATATACATACATATGCATACATATACATACATATATATATATATATATATATATATGTATATATA